>Ga0190265_10000122_pt1 | contig 79460 bp, 63 predicted proteins | sample Popmic124T_FD_133135 | JGI IMG/M metagenome (GOLD analysis project Ga0190265, IMG submission 133135) | Populus adjacent soil microbial communities from riparian zone of Indian Creek, Utah, USA - 124 T | ecosystem: Environmental > Terrestrial > Soil > Riparian zone | place: USA: Utah | collected... | reverse complement strand
GGGCGGGACCTCCTTCCTGATCAAGCTCTCTTCGGAAAGTGGCCGCGAAATTAGCAAAGAGCTGCTCGACCAAGCCGTCGAAGTCATCCGCAAACGCGTCGATGAGTATGGCGTGGGCGAGCCGGTCATCAGCCCCGCCGGGACGGATCGGATCCTGGTCCAGATCCCGGGACTTGATTCCGAGAAAATCCAGGAAGCGCGCCAGCAACTTTCACGCGTGGCCAAACTGGAGTTTCGCCTCGTTTATCCGGATAACGGCCAGCGCTTACAGGGCATCGACGCCGGGTCTGAAGTGATCCCGCCCGAGTACAAGGTCGAGACCTACACGATGCACGCAGAGGGGGCGAAGAAGGCGGAGGAAGAGCGTCTCCTGGTCAAAAAGAAGGCCGATTTGGGCGGCGACCGGGTGACCGAGTCCAACGCCTATTACGGAAACGAAGGCTGGACCGTGCAACTGAAGTTCGATGGCGAAGGCGCGAAGCAATTCGGCACGATCACGGAAAAGTTCAAAGGATTTCGGTTCGCCATCGTCCTGGACGGGGTCATCCAATCGGCGCCGGTGATCCGGGACGCGATTTACGGCGGCGATGCCGTCATCACGGGCCGCTTCACCGAGCAGGAGGCGCGCGGACTGGCCAGCGTGCTCGAGAACCCATTGCAGACTCCGGTCACCATCGAAGAGCAGCGAAGCGCTTCCGCGTCGCTTGGCCAGGATTCAATCAAGAGCGGTGTTTATGCGGGTCTGGTTGGTCTGGCGCTGATCTTTGCCGCGGTGCTTTTCTATTATCGGCTCGCCGGGTTGGTCGCGTTGGTTGCGTTGGCTGTGGAGGGAGTCCTGCTTTTCGGATTCCTGGCGATGTTTGGCGCGGTCCTGACCCTGCCCGGTATCGCGGGCATCATTCTCAGCCTCGGCATGGCGATCGATGCAAACGTTCTCATCTACGAACGCCTGCGTGAGGAGGTCGCGGTAGGTAAATCGCTCAAGCACGCGCTGGACGATTCTTATCGCAAGGCTTTCTCAGCCATCTTCGATTCCCACGTCACCACGCTCATCACGGCGGCGATTCTTTATTTCCTCGCCACCGGCCCGGTGCGCGGCTTCGCCGTCACTCTTACGATTGGCATCATTGCTTCGATGTTCACCGCCCTGATCATCACTCGAAACCTTTTCTCGTGGCTGTTCCATTTCAACCTGCTGCGCAAGATCACGATGGCGAACCTGATCGCCGAGACGAACATCGATTTTCTCGGCAAACGCCGCATCGCCATGATCGCATCGGGTCTGTTGATCATCGCGCTCGGGGCCGTCTTCGCCATGCGCGGCGCGAACAATTTCGGCGTCGACTTCCGGGGAGGCGATCGGCTGGTCCTGGAGGCCCAGGGTGAGAAGGTAAGTGAAGCGCAGGTGCGCGACGCGATCGCGGAACTCAACATCACCGACGTCGTCGTCCAGAAAGAATCGTCCGCGACCGCTGACTTTATTACGATTCGGAGTCCCCTCGATAGCGGCCAGCAGATCGACGCCCATGTGAAGACGAAACTACCGCAGGCGCAATTCCGCACCGAGGCGAGCGACAAGGTGGGCAGTCTGGTCGGGCAGGAGCTGATTCGCACCTCGCTTGCGGCCCTCGGGCTCGGCTTGCTGGGCATCCTGATTTATGTCGCGATGCGCTTCGAGCTTTCGTTTGCCATCGGCGCGATTGTCGCGTTGCTCCACGATTTGCTGATCACGATCGGGCTTTACTCGCTGGCCGGACGAGAGATTTCGCTCATTTTCGTCGGCGCGGTCCTGACGATCGCGGGTTATTCGGTAAACGACAAGATCGTGGTCTTCGACCGCATCCGGGAAGGTCTTCGCAGTGAGCGGAAGGGCTCGGTCCAGGCGATCATGAATCGCGCCATCAATGAGACGCTCTCCCGAACGTTGCTTACGGGCGGCACGACACTCCTAGCGCTCGGCGCGCTTTATTTCCTCGGCGGGCCGGTGTTGAACGACTTCGCCTTCTCCATTTTCGTCGGAGTGGTCGTCGGCACTTTCTCATCCATCTACACTGCGGCGCCGATTGTGCTCTGGTGGTCGCGCCTGAAAGGCAAGAGTTTGCATCGAGAAGTCAAGAAATCCGACTCCGCCATCCCGGCTCTGGAAAGCCGTTCCTAGGGGGACGCGGCCTTTGGCCGAAAGTTATTCACAAGAGTTGACGCCCCTCGCCGACCCGAGTAGGCTCGGCTTCACCGGTCGAACCGGAACATTTTTCACGAGGAAACTACCATGCCAGAAGTTATCGTTCGCAAAGGTGAGCCGGTTGATCGGGCGCTAAAGCGCCTGAAGAACAAGCTGGACGCCGAGGGCATTCTCGAAGAAGTCCGCCGGTTGCGGGCGTTCGAAACGCCAAACCAAAAGACCCGCCGGAAGGCCAAAGCGAACGCCAAGCGGGGGCGAACAAAGTTCCGCTTCAATCCCTCCTAAGCTGTTCCACCAGCAATTTTTAGAGCGGTCGTCTCGGCGGCCGCTTTTTGCTGTACGCCACCGGCGAGCATCCCTGCTCAATTCCGAAGATGACGAAGGGCTACTCGCATTCGCACACGATTCGGAATCCGAGATCGTTGCACGAATAGTTCGGCATATTGGAGCCGCGAGCGGTCGCTCTCAGGCTGTGGAAGCGAGACTTCCAACTCCCCCCTCGATAGACTCGCTTGGCCCCATTGGTCGGTCCACGTGGATTTACCTTCGGCGCGCCGCGGTAAGCTTCCAGATAATCCAGGCACCACTCCCAGACATTTCCCGCCATATCCTCCAGGCCGAAAGGGCTGGCGCCAAAGGGAAAGGCGCCCACGGGCGAACTCTCCGGATACCCGTCATCGACCTCGCGATCGCTCCAGGCAAAGACCGTGTTTCGATCCGCGAAATTGGCGAGATCGCCCCGGCCACCGTGAGTTCCCCAGGGGTATTTTCGCCCGTCCGTGCCGCGGGCCGCATACTCCCACTCCGCTTCCGTGGGCAGACGGTACTTCTTTCGCTCGCGCGCTGAGAGCGATTGGCAAAACTTCATCGCTTCCAGGCTGCTGACATAGACCACCGGATGGCGGTCGCCAGCCCCCTGCGCGCGCTTCCGCGAGTGGCTCGGATCGAACTGCTCGTACTCGGCGTTGGTGATGGGAAAGCGCGACATGTAAAATCGGCTCAACGTCACCTTGGTGAGCGGCCGTTCGTTCGGCCCGGCATCCATCGCCTCGCTCCCCATGACAAATTCACCGGAGGGCACGAAGAACATTTGGGCCTCAACCGAATTGACGTAGTTCGCGAAGCGGGTGCGGTCCGTTTCTGGAACGGGCGTCGCCGTCGGGGAAATCGGGGCCGCGCTGGTCTCAACCGCCGTTTTCACCGCTGGCCCGGCTACGGTTACCCGCGGGGGCGGGAGCGCGCCTGGATCCGACATCTTGTCGGCTTCATCGAGATAGAGGTCGACCAGGTCCTCTGCTTCGTCGACCTCGATGCCAAGGTTTTCGGCCATGTTAACGAAGGCATCCCGCGTCTCGTCGGCCATGCCATCGCTATCGAGTCCGCTGAGGCGAAGCATTCGAAGGAAATCCTCTTTCGGATCGAGGGACTTCTGCCGGCGCGCCCGCGCTTCCCGCCTCGCTTCCGCATTGGGAGAAGGCGGTGGGGGTGCGGCATTTGTCACCACGCGCTCGGCCCCGCTGTCTTTCAATTCCGCGTCGATGTAAGCGACAATCTGTTCGTCCGTCAGTCCATGTTCGCCTCCAAACCGATGAAGGCTTTTTTCTTCCTCCGGGGTGAGAACCCCATCCGCCAGCGCAAAAGTCAGATACTTGTGAAACTCGATGACCGCCTGCTCGTTGGCTTGCGCGGCCAGCTCGGAGTCCACCTGCCGGCGGCGGGCCGGATCGAGCAGCTCGACGCGGGCCTCGGTCAAGTAGCGCGACGATTCGTCGAGCCCAGGCCGCAACAATTGCGCAAGCGGGTTGCTCGGCTGATTTTTCAACGGCAGCTTCTTTTGCCACCACCGCATCAATTCCCGGCAATGCTCCTCGATGATTTCGTTGCTCGGGTTCGCGCGCGGATCGAGGCAAAGCCGCTCGTAGAGATTCGGCGACTTGTATTTGCTCCAGCCGTCCCACTTTTGCGGGTCGTCCGGAAGCGGCACGGGAAAGTGGCCCTCGTATTGCATCATCTCACGTGACGGCAATGGCGCCCAGGCCCGCCGCCGCCCGCTCGACTTCATCCGGCGCCAAACCCGTATTGCGTTCGATCGTCACCTTCGCCTGGTTGCCGCAGGCATTGACCGCCACCTCAAGAACCTGGTTGGCATTGTACTCGTAGGTCAGCTCCACGGGCGATCCTTTCGGCAGGAAGGCCGGCAATACGACATCGCAGAGACCAAGCGGCGTACACTCGGCGGGCACCGTGCTCTCGCCTTCCACGATCCGCACCACGGCGCGCTCCATGTTCGCGCTCGCGGTGCCGAACGAATTTTTCGCCATCGCCGGCATGGCTGTCATTTTCCGGATCATGGGGAAAACGTATTCCTCGAGGTGTCCTTCATCCCAAAGCACCACGCCGAGCGTATGCGAAGTGATGTTGGTCACCTGGATGAGACCGCCTTCGCGCGAGGAAAATTGCTGGCGCGTATCGTCCGGCAGGGTCTTCACGCCGGACACTTCTTCTTCGTGCAACAAAGACAGGATCGCCTGGATCGCCGCGCCCACCGCGACGGCTTCATCAGGATTCACGTCATCCACCAGCGGAACGGAGGAAAGCTGCGCGATCATTTCGCGCACCATCGGCATCCGGGTCATCCCGCCCACGAGCAGGACCTTGTTCATGTCGCTCCAGTTCAATTTCGCTTCCTGCAAAACCATTTCGCAAATCGTTTTGCATTTCTCGACCAGGTGCCGGGTCTTGAGTTCGAATTCTTCCCGGCTCAGCTCGACCTTCACGCTTTTCCCGTTGTGATTGTGCACGATCGCCGTGCGCGGCCGGCTCGAGAGCTGGATTTTTGCCGCCAGCGCGCGGCTCTGGAGATCCTGATAACTTTGCAGATCGAGCAGCGGGTTCTCGCCGTTGGCCCGATCGAATTCCTCCGCGACATGATTGACGATGATGTCGTCCCAATCCTTGCCGCCCAGGCGATGGTCGCCGTTCGTCGCGAGCATCTCGATCCCCTGCCCCTGGATTCGCATGATCGTCACATCGAAGGTTCCGCCGCCGAGGTCGAAAACGAAGACCGTCTGATCTTCAGCAAGCTTATCGAGACCGTACGCCACCGCCGCGGCGGTCGGCTCGTTGATGATTTGCAGAACATTGAACCCCGCGAGCTGGCCGGCGGTGATCGTGGCCGTCCGCTCGGCGTCATTGAAATAGGCTGGAACGGTAATGACCGCGTCCGTGACCGGCACTTTGAGATATTTTTCGGCGTCCGACTTTAGCTTCCGCAAAATGAGAGCCGAGAGCTCCTCGGCGGAATAAATTTTCCCGTTGAACTCCCGCTGAAATTGCTCCTTCGGTTTGCCCATCTCACGCTTCACAAAATCGACAATTCGTTCCGCTTCGGCCACGGAATTGTTCTTCGCGAGAGTGCCGACGATTACGCTCGAGCCATCGAAAAGGATGACGGACGGCGTGAGACGTTCGTTTTCGGAATTCGGGATGATTTGCGGCTTTCCGTACGCATCAATGTGCGAGACAGCGCAAAAGGTGGTGCCAAGGTCAATTCCAACTGCTTTTCTTCCGGTCATAATCGTGGGTTGAGTGAGAGATGATTCCGCCCCTTGGACAGGTGCAATTTCCATGCCCGCGCCGACCGCGAATTAGGGAGGCTTTTCGAGGCGAAGAAGGCCCGCGCCCGGCCGCTTACCCGAAGCGTTTCGCGACGACTTCTTCCGGCCGCAAAACCTGATCCCGCCAGAGGAAACCGCGTTTCACGCGCATCACGATTCGCCCTTCGTCTTCGGAAAAATCCGAGGGCTCATAACTGACCACGCGGTGAAAAGCACGGTCCACCATCTCCTTTGGCTCGATTTCGCTAACCTCCATCCGGTGAAGGATCTCGGTCAGGGAGTGGATCGCGTTCTCGAGGTTGTCCCGCCATTGTCCCAACTTTCCACGCTTCGCCTCGCCCGCTTCCACCGCCGTTTGAAGTTGCGAGGACAGGGCGCTCAAATCATCAAACAAGGTCAAGAGGTCGCGAATGAACGGTTTCTGGAGCGATTCGTAGAGGAAATTATCACGGTACTTGATCAGCTCCTCATGCAACGAGTCGAAGAGTCGCTGATTGACGCTCTCCGTATTGCGGAGCGCGGCCATATGTTCGTCCATCTTGCGGAATTGCTGCGCGAAATCGGAGTTCTCGTCGTTCTCCCGCTTTTCGAGCCGGCTGGCCACCGTTCCCTCGAGACTTTGCAGGCGGCCGTTCAAGGCGCTGAATTCCTGCAGAATTTGCGCGAACTGCGCGCCGCTGCCGTTGCCGTTGCCTTCTTCCCAGGCGTCCGTCGGCAGCGCTTTCTCCGCCTCGGCGCTCAACTGCTGCATGGTCGACGTAAACTCGTCGGCGATTTTGATCTCCATCGGCGTCCCTATTCGTCAGTCTTTCCCAGAAAAAATTTTCGGACGGCGTCGGCCAATCCCGGGATATCATGCCGCCGCGCCTCGACGGCGACTTCGAGGCCGAGATCACGGGCCGTTTTCGAGGTCACCGGCCCGATGCTTGCGACCTTCATCCCCGCCGGCCACGGCAGACCGAGCGCCAGGAAATTTTCGACCGTCGATGAGCTGGTAAAAGTGATCAGATCCGCGCCCTCCTCCAATAGCCGGCGGCGCGCGCCGCCATCGTCGCGCGTTTCGGGGACCGTGCGGTAGGCGAAACCTTCATCCACAATAGCTCCCAAAGCCGAGAGTTCCCTAGGGAGCAAATCCCGCGCCTTTTCCGCCCGGGCAAGAAGAATGCGCAGATTTTCCACGCCCCCTGCCTTCTGGAATTCGCGCACGATCGATTCCGCGACGAATTTCTCCGGCTGGAGATCGACGTGCAGGTGAAATTCTTTTACCCGCTGCGCGGTCGCCGGACCAATGGCCGCAATGCGCGCGCCGCCAATTTCACGCGCGTCGTCGTAGAGTTTATAAAAGAGATCGAAAAACGCCGTCACGCCATTCGGGCTCGTAAACACGATCCAGTCATAGGCATGGGCGTCCTGCACGAGCTCGGCAAACGCGCGCAGGTCGCTGGGCGGTTCGATCCGAATGGTCGGCAGCTCGATCACATCCGCGCCGAGAGCGCGCAACTGTCCGCTCAGGATGCCGGCCTGCGTGCGGGTCCGAGTCACGACGATTCGTTTGCCGGAGAGCGGCTGATCTTCGAACCAGTTCAACGCCTCCCGCAGGGAGACCACTTCTCCGAAAACGGCGACCGCCGGCGCGGTAAATCCCGTTTCCGCGACGCGCTGCGCGATGTTTTCCAAATTCCCCACCAGCGTCTCCTGCCGGCCCGTCGTGGCCCAGCGAATGAGCGCGACCGGCAGGTCGCTCCGCATCCCGCTCGCCAGCATTTCGCGAGCGATCGACTCGATTCTTTCCACACCCATCAACATCACCTGGGTGCCGCCGAGTTGCGCCAGCGCGCGGAAATCGATCGACGTTTCCGATTTCTCCGGATCCTCGTGGCCGGTAAAGAAGGTGACGTGGGAATTCTTTCCACGATGCGTCACCGGTATTCCGGCGTAGGCCGGCCCCGCGATGGCCGAGGTGATGCCCGGCACGACAGCGAAAGTGACATGGGCGGCCGCAAGCGCCTGCGCTTCCTCCCCGCCCCGGCCGAACACGAACGGGTCTCCGCCCTTCAACCGCACCACTTGCTTCCCCGACTGCGCCTTCTCGATCAAGAGCGCGTTGATTTCATCCTGAGTGAGGGTGTGAGCGCCGGCCTTTTTCCCGACGTAGATAAGCTCGGCGCTTTCCGGCGCCCATTTCAGCATCTCGGGATTGCAGAGGTAATCGTAGACGATCACCTCCGCTTGCTCGATGCATTCCTTCGCCCGCAGCGTCACCAGCCCGAGATCGCCCGGGCCGGCGCCAACCAGGAAGCATTTGCCGTGGGATTTCTTAGGCGCCATTGATTCGTTCCATCAATTCGGCGGCCAGCCGTTCGGCGCCGGCTTTCACTGCCCCTTCGACTGCCGCCACCCGCGGCGCCAATCGCCCCATCTCGAAAATCTGCGCGCTCAGTTTCATGGTCGTTGCTTCGATTACGGCAAGCACGCCAACCGGCGAGTCGCAATCACCCTGGAGTAGACGCAAGAATTCGCGTTCCGCCTGCAAACATAAAAGTGTCTCGGGATGGTTTACACGATCAATCATCTTGCGCGCCTGGTCGTCCTCGCTTCGGACCTGGAGCGCGATTACGCCCTGCCCGCCCGCGGGGAGAAATTCCCCGCGCGATAGAATTTCCGCATGAAATGACGCACCCTCGAAGGCGAACGAACCACGGGACAAATCATGGCCCAGCCGTTCAACGCCGGCCCGCGCCAGCAGGATCGCTTCCCAATCGTTCGTGATCAATTTGCGCAGGCGCGTCGGCACATTTCCGCGAAGGTCGACGACCTGAATTTCCGGGCATTTCCACCGCAGCTGGTGCTGCCGCCGCACGCTCCCGGTCGCCACGACCGCGTTTGGTGAAAGGGCGGCCAACCCGCCTGGAGTTTTCCCGATCAAGACGTCTTCCACGGCCCCGCGCGGAAGCGCGCCACGCACTTCCAGCCCGGGCGTTCTGTCACTCGGCAAATCTTTCGCGCTATGCACGGCAACGTCGATTTTTCCCGCGGCCAAAGCCCGCTCGATTTCGCCTGTGAAGAGTCCCTTGCGTCCGGCCCGCGGATCGATCGGCTCGGCGGTCTCCAGGCTCCGCTCATCGCCGCGAGTCTGGACGATTTCAATTCCGATCTCGATTTCCGGCCACGCGTGCTGCAACGCTTGCGCCACCAACTCGGTCTGCGCGCGGGCCAATTCGCTTCCGCGCGAGCCGAGGATGATCCTCTGAGAAATGCGGCCGCTCATGGAGCGCCGCTACAGTTGGGAGGCGCGGAACGCCCCTCCATCCAGCCCGCGAGGATTCACGCTGGCTGGCGACGCAGGCGACTCGCGGGCATAGCCAAGCCGGACCCGGAAATCTGAGACGTGGGCCGCGATGATTACCTCAGCCGCCGCGATCTGCTGCCTGCGTAACGCGAGCGATTCTTCGGCGATCGCTTGCAGTGAATCGATATCGTAAAGGAAGACACCGTCGATTTCATTTACTTCCGGCGCCACGTCCCGCGGCACGGCGATATCGATGATGAAAAGAGGGCGGTCGGGTCGTTCTCGCATCATCGGTGACAAAACATTTGGCGTCAGAAGCGGTTCTTCCGCCGCCGTCGACGAAATCAGGATATCGACTTCCGCGCATTGCCTCGACCATTCGTGGAAAGAGATCGCGCGGCCCCGCACCACCGCGGCCAGGCTTTCCGCGCGCTCGAAGGAGCGGTTGCTCACCCGGATGTCGGTTACTCCCCGTGAATTCAAAGCGCGGGCGGTGCGCTCGCTCGTCTCGCCCGCACCGAGGATGAGGACTCTTCGATCGCGCAGATCCCCGAATATTTTCACCGCTAGATCGACCGCCACCGACCCCACCGAGACCGCTCCGCGGGTAATTTCGGTCCGGGTCCGGACCTGCTTGGCGACGCGGAACGCGCGCTGAAAAAGCCGATGCAAATGAGGCCCGACACTGCCTGATTCCCGCGCATTCGCGTACGATTTCTTCACCTGTCCAAGGATGTCCGTTTCGCCGATCACCATCGAATCGAGCCCCGACACGACCCGGAAAAGGTGCCGCACGCATTCTCCTCCTTCGTAACGGTAAAAAACGCCTGCGTCCTCCGGTGTTTTCGCGCCGCCGCGCACGAGGCAATCCGTGATCCGGTCCGTCGCGACCGTCGCCGCCGCCGATCCATAAACTTCCACACGGTTGCAAGTGGCCAGGATGAGCGCTTCGTCGCACCCGCTCTCAGCGCGCAGGACTTCTTCCGAGCGCGGCAGAGCGTAGCGCTCGCGCGTTTCCACTTTCGCGGTGTGATGGCTGATCCCGACGCAAAAAAGATTCATCATACGGGAGGGCCCTGCGAAACGAAGTTGATGGCCCACAAAACCGAAACCGCCGCGCCAAAGCCCAGCACGCAAAGGAGGGCCACTCTTTTGGGCGCGAGCCGGTGGAGATGCCGGCCTTGCAAGATCGCTCCATAAAATAACCAGACCCCAAAAGCGCAGATCATTTTCACCCGCGGCAATGGCCCGCCGGTAAAGAATCCGCCGATCAGGCCGGCGGTATAAAGGGCAAAGCCGAGCCAGAGCAAACGGGTGATCGCGGCAAAAAGGTTCGACAACGGCGGCAGGCGGGAAAAAACGGAATGCAGCTGGTGCGTTTTGAGTTGCCGCTCCTGCACGAGGTACATGACCCCGGCCACACAGGCGAGCGCGAACGCGCCGTAGGCAACCATCGACATTGAAGCGTGAAACTCCAGCCAGGGATTCGCGGGAAGGCGGGCCTGGTGCGGCACATCGATGGGGGCGATCAGGGCAAAGGTTTGCAGCCCAAAAACCAGCGGCGCGGTAAAGGCCCCCATGAGCGAGAGGCGATAGGCCGGGCCGACCAGCAAATAAATAAGCGCCACCGACCAGGCCAGGAAGATGAAGACTTCAAAGAGGTTCGTCAGAGGACAACGCCCCAGGGCGTGGCCCCGGACCGAGAGAAACGCCGTCTGGAAGAGGAAGCCCAGGCCGATCGCAAAAAAATTAAATCGCCGCGGTCGCGAAATCCGATCTCGGATCGCGAGCAGGGTGTGCACGACCCCTGCGAAATAGCAGAGCGTCGAGACGATCAAGAGCTGGCGGTCCATGCGAGGGCCCAGTGTAAAAGGAGGGCCGTCCCTTGGCAAACCTCCGCTGCGCGAGCGGCGTTGACGTTTCCGGCTGAAACCGTAGCGTCGCGCCATGGTTTCCGATGTGATCGATAAACTTCGTGCCGCTGTGCGGGATGTGCCTGATTTTCCAAAGCCCGGTATTGTCTTCAAGGACATCACCCCGATCCTGGGCAGCGGGGAACTGTTCCGCGCGTCGATTGATGTCTTTCTGGAGCAATGCCGCGGGAAGGAAGTCGACAAGATTGTTGGGATCGATGCGCGGGGATTTCTCTTCGGCTCGGCCGTCGCCTACGAGCTGGGGATCGGTTTCGTGCCGCTCCGGAAAAAAGGCCGCCTGCCCTACAAAACCGAAAGCGCAAAGTACTCACTCGAGTACGGCGAAGCGGAGATGGAGTTGCATCTCGACGCGATTGAGCCGGGAGAGAGAGTCGTGTTGATCGACGATCTCCTGGCCACGGGCGGGACATCCGCGTCCGCGGCCACGCTCATCAAAAAGGTGGGCGGAATTCTCCTGGCCGCGCAGTTCCTGATCGAGCTGGAGTTTCTGCACGGCCGGCAGAAATTGGAACCGGTTCCGGTCGTGTCTTTCCTGAAGTACTGAGCGCGATGCAGCTTGTCATCCCGAGCCGCGCGGACGGCGAGGGACCTCGCAAGCGCAGTTTTCATTACACAAAAGATGTCACGCCTCGCTGCCGTGAACGCGTAAATAAGCGCGGAAGCGGTTGAGCGCTTGTGAGGTCCCTCGCCGTCTGCGCGGCTCGGGATGACAAGCGATGTAGCTCAACTCTCGTGGCATGCGCAGCTATCGCCGCATCCACGATCCGCCACGATCACTTCCATTTTTATTTCCTGAAGCGCGAGCTGGTCGTGGATCAGATTGAGCAGGGCAAGCGCGCGCTCGTCCGGCATGTGTTCGCAGCGCAACTCGATGCGCGCTGAGTTGCCAGCGAGCTCCGGATGCGCCGCGAGCATCTCTCCATCGAGCAGGAAGGAGACGTAGGCGTTGAATTTTTCCTGTAGTTCATGGAGCCGCTCGTCAGAGTCCTCCCACGGACGGGGCTCGTGCATGGCGAGGACGACTTGATCCGTTTTTGGGTCGAGCGCGAAAAGATCAATGACGCCGGCTTGCTCGACTCCGCCGCGCGGCGATTCGCCGGCAGGACTCCTGTTCGAAGACTCTATCACAGCGACAGATTCCTCGACTTCGCTCGGAATGACAAGGAGGGGTCCGTCGGTGTAAGCTCGGGGATGGCAAGGCCGCTTTGTGTCATCTGCTCCGCGCTCTTTCTCTTCTCGACGGTTGTTCTCGCGCAGTTCACGCCCGCCCTGCTCCAAAACAACAGCTACTGGGGCGACGGCAAGGCGGAGTTCAATATCTACGGCGCGCGGATCGCCCGGTATGGCATTCCGCGCGAGTGCGAAGTCCTGCACATTCTCGTTCGCGAGCCGTTCGATCCGAAACAATTCGTGAAACCCGAAGGACCGACGCGACCGGAAACGACCGCGGTCCTGAAACTCAACCAGATTCTCCATGTGCCCACCGGCCTCTACCTCTACCAGCAAATGCACTCGAATTTCTGGCGGGTGGATAACGCGCAGCTCGTGAAGTTTTCGCTCACGAGCAACGACAGTTGCGGCAACACGTTCAAGGAAGCGCGCCGCAACGGCGAACAATTCAGCTACGAATATCGCACCTATTGGGACGGAATGGCCGGCGGGAAAGAGAACGTCACGCCGCCGGCCAACGGCTGCTTCTACGACGAGTTGCCCTGGCTCGTGCGAACGATCGACTTCTCCAAGCCGGCCGGTGAATTCGAAGTGCAGCTGGCCGGCACAACGATCGGTTCCAAGAAGGACACATTCGTTTTCCAGCCGGCAAAGATTTCCTTCAAGTCGACCGAGCGAACCATTGACGTTGTCGTCCGGCACGGCGGAGGCGCCGACAAGTTCGTCCTGGATCGAGACGGTCCTCACCTGCTGCGCGAATGGACTGCCGCCGACGGCAGCCATTTGAAGATGAAGCGCAATCTGAAAGTCGATTACTGGAACTACAACAAGCCCGGCGATCGCGAGCGCGCGCTCAACAACCCGATGTTGCGCCAGCCGGATTAGATCATCCCAAGCGCAGTCGAGGGATCCCGGCTTGTGACCTTTCAGTCTGACCACGGGGTCTCTCGACTTCGCTCGGGATGACGATAACTTTGAGTTGTGGCAAAACGAAACAAGACCGGCGGACTTACGCTGCTCGGGAAAAGCGAAGCACGACTGCCCGCATCTCCGGCAGACGGCCGGCTCGAAACCTTCCCAAATCCCGCCCGCCGGAATTACCGAATCCGATTCGAGACCGCGGATTTCACCTCGCTCTGCCCCGTGACCGGTCAGGTGGATTTTGCGCAAATCACGATCGAATACGTGCCGAATGCGCTTTGCATCGAAAGCAAGTCGCTGAAGTTCTACCTGACCTCCTATCGCAACGAGCGTGCGTTTAACGAGGCGGTGACGAACCGAATTCTCGATGACTTCGTCCGTGCCTGTTCGCCCCGTGAAGCGGTCGTGACCGCGGAATTCTCCGCTCGTGGCGGCATTGCGCTCACAGTTCGCGCGGAATTTCCCGATGCCAATTCGACGGTAGGGCGAGACTCTGTCGAGCCAACGAAATCGGACGGCTCCGCAGAGCGTCGCCCTACCAAGGGAAAATAATGCCGATGAAGCGCGCGGTTGTGCTTCTGAGCGGCGGGCTCGATTCGGCCACGACGCTCGCCATCTGCCAACGGGAGGGATTCGAGCCTTACGCGCTGTCGTTCAATTACGGGCAGCGCCACCGCATCGAAGTGCTGGCGGCCAGGCGCATCGCGGCATCTCTCGGCGCCCGCGACCATCGAATCGCCGAGATCGATTTGCGCGTTTTCGGCGGGTCGGCGCTGACCGATGAAATCCCGGTCCCGAAAAACCGGGACGAAAAAAACAGGGGCCACGGCGTTCCAGCCACCTACGTGCCAGCGCGAAACACCATTTTCCTTTCCTACGCCCTGGCCTGGTGCGAAGTCCTAGGCTCCACGGATATTTTTATCGGTGTAAACGCAGTCGATTATAGCGGGTACCCGGATTGCCGGCCGGCGTTCATCGCGGCGTTCGAAGAGCTGGCGAACGTGGGAACAAAAGCGGGTGTCGAAGGCACGCGCTTCCGCATTCACGCCCCGCTCCTTTCGATGTCGAAAGCCCAGATCATCGCGAAAGGAACGGAGCTTGGCGTCGATTTTTCGTTGACCCACAGTTGCTACGATCCGACGTCCGATCTGCTCGCGTGCGGCGAGTGTGATTCGTGCCGGATCAGGCTGGCCGGTTTCCAGGAGGCCGGGCTGCGGGATCCGATTGCCTACGCGGCAAAATGAAACGGTTCTTCGCAATGTTTGTCCTCACTCCAGGCGAACAGCGAGTTGTCGTCCTTGCCGTGCTTATGCTTCTTGGCTGGACGTGGCTGAAGCATCAACAGGAAGTGCGGCGCGAGACATCCGCGGTCTTCAGTTCGCTAATGCCTGATGAGCGGTGATGCTGCAATCCCAAGGAGCTACTGGCCAGGAATCCGCCCGTAACCGATAAAGTTCGGGCTCATTCTTCCTTCATTCGTCCTGGCGGGCTTGGGGATTTTGAAATCGAAAACGCTCACGCCATAACGCGATTCTCCCTCGTAGGTCCGGCCGTCGCTCGCGCCCACCATGATGCGTTGATTCGTCCCCTTTTTCCCGAGGTAAATCATGGCGTGGGTGATCGGAGGATCGCGCTCAATGCTGTACGTCCCCGTCCAAAAAAGAAGATCACCGGGCAAAAGTTCATCCAGTTCAAAAGTGCTCTCTTGACGGCTGTTGACCGCCTTGAAGTTTCCAGCCTTTCGCAACCAGACATATTGCTGGCTCGAATCTCGCGGCACGTCGCGAACGCCATTTTGCGTCAGCACGTAAAAAATAAAGCCGGAGCAATCCATCCCGCCGTTCGCAGGATCGGCTGAGCCGTATTTGTATTCGAGATTGCGCGTGGTCAGTTCGAGGGCCGTGTCGATGATTTTGCGGACGTTGGGCGGGTAGCTTTCGTAACCCGCAATCTCGCTCGAAGAGATAGTGGCGGGCGCTCCTTTTTTCTTCGGGGAAGGAGAAGGAGACGGGCTCACGGTGGGACTTGGACTTTCCATTGGCGTCTCGGTCGGGCTCGGCGAGGACGATGGAGTTTCGCTGGGCGTCGGCGAAGGCGACGTTTTTTTCTTTTTCTTCCCGGGTGAAGCGCTTGCCGAAGATTCGGGCGTGGGAGTTGGCGAAGCTCTCTTCTTTTTCCTGGGTGAAGGAGAGGCACTTGCCTCCGGCGTTTCTGAAGGCCTGGGACTTGGAGACGCCTTGCGCTTCTTTGCGGGAGATGGCGACGGAGATTTCTCCGGGGTGGCGGCCGCTTTCGGCGAAGGCGATTTTTCGGCGACCGGCGTTTTCTTCGAGGTGCTGGAACTCTTGCGCTGCTTTCGCGGCGCCGGAGTTGGTGTCGGGGCGAAAATTTTCTTCAGTTTGGTGCCGAACGATTCTTCAGCCTGGACGTGCTCGGCCACGCCCGAAAGCATCGCGATCAAGAATAAAGCGCCGGCAATTCTTCTGACTCGTCGCATGGGAGCGGGAACGTAGCACACGGGCGCGTGATGAATAACGCGCTACGAAACTGCTTGTCATCCCGAGCCGCGCAGACGGCGAGGGACCTCACAGTAGTTCACAGATCACCCAAGCCAGTTCCGGCGAAATTCAATATCAACGCTGCGTGCTTCACGAAACGATCACTCGAACGTATTACCTTCGACTGCGAGGTCCCTCGCCGTCTGCGCGGCTCGGGATGACAAGCAAGTTTGCGCGCCGTTCTTTGTTCGGCCGCTACTTCTTCGCGAGCTCGGCCAGAACAGCTTTGTTCAGCCGAATGCCGGCGTCCAGGTTCTCGAGCGGAAAATTTTCGTTCGGCGAATGCGCCCGGCAATCGGGTAACGCCAGACCAAGCAACAGGGTTTCCACTCCGAGAATCGTGCGAAACTGCGATACGATCGGGATGCTGCCCCCTTCTCGAATCAGCGCGGGTTCCTTTCCGAAAGCCTCGCGCAACGCGCGTTGCGCCGCCTCGCCGACGGACGAATGCGGGTCGGTCAGATACCACGGTCCGCTGTGGCCGCGTGTTATTTCCATCGTCACCCCCGGGGGCAAATTCTTTTCGAGATGACGCGTGGCCAGGGCCAGAATTTCGTCCCCTTCCTGGTTCGGGACGAGGCGGAACGTGAGCTTGGCCATCGCATGACTCGCAATCACGGTCTTGGTTCCCACCCCCTGATAACCACCGCCGATTCCGTTGATTTCCGCGGTGGGCCGTCCCCAGAGCCGCTCGAGGGTGCTGTAGCCTTCTTCACCGAAGAGGGCCGGCGCTCCGGTCTCCTTCAAGATTTCCTCATCGCCGTCGATGGGCAATTCGCGCCAGGCTTTTCGTTCCCAGTCTTCGAGCGGTTTTACCTTGTCGTAGAATCCCTCGACGGCGACATGCCCCTTCTCGTCATGCAAGGTCGCGAGCAAGCGCGCCAGCGCGGTGATTGGATTCGCCACCGCGCCGCCGAAGACACCCGAATGCAAATCCATCTTCGCGCTGGTGATTTTCACCTCGAGCGCCGTCACCCCGCGCAAACCGTAACTCAGCGTCGGCGTCCCTTTCGCGACCATGCCCGTATCGGAAACGACTGCTACGTCGCAACGGAGGGCCTCCTTGTTTTGAGAGAGAAAATTGCCCAGGTTGCCGCTGCCGATTTCTTCCTCACCCTCGATGACAAAATGCAAATTAACGGGCAGATCGCCGTGTTGCTCGAGCGTTTCCTGGACACCCAGGATATGTGCGAGAATCTGCCCTTTGTTATCAGTGGCGCCGCGCGCAAAGACGTAGCCATCCTTCAGTACGGGATCGAAAGGCGGCGAATCCCACAATTCGAGCGGATCGGGCGGCTGGACATCGTAATGTCCGTAAATCATAACGGTGGGGCGCCCGGCTTGATGTTTGTTTTTCGCCCAGACGACCGGATGTCCCGGCGTCGGCACCAGTTTAGTCTCGAGGCCGATACCGCTCAATTTTTCCACCAGCCAATGCGCACACTCGGTGACTTTTTCCGCATACTGGTCGTCGGTGGAAACACTCGGGAATCGCAGGAACGCATAATACTCTTCAAGATGGCTTGCACGCATGGTCGGAGAGGTTAAACCAACTTTTTTGATTTCGCCTGCGAATTGCGCGTTGCACCGCGCCCCGCGCTGACTCAGCCTGCCGCATGGCCGCGGAACCCGCCAAAGAGCAGCAAGAAAAACTGATCCGTGCGCTCGGCGTTCCGACGCTCACCGCGAGCATCGTCAATGCGACGGTGGGCGCCGGGATTTTCGTGCTGCCCGCCGTGGTCGCCGCAGGTTTGGGCGCCGCCGCTCCGATCGCGTTTGTCATCTGCGCCGTGGTCATGGCGTTGGTCGTCACTTCGTTCGCGATCGCTGGCAGCCGCGTGTCGTTGACGGGCGGCCTCTATGCGTACGTGGAAGTGGCCTTCGGGTCCTACGTCGGTTTTCTCGCCGGCGTTTTGCTTTGGCTAACGAATGTTCTCGCCGTCGCGGGTGTGGCGAGCGCCATCGTCGCTTCGGTCGCGGTGATTTTTCCGGTGGCGCAGGGAGGGCTCGGCCGAGTCCTGCTCCTCGTGCTGATTTTTGCCGGGCTGGCCTTCATCAACATTCGCGGGGTGCGCGCGGGTGCCGCCACCGTGGCGGGGCTGACAATCGCGAAACTGTTACCGTTGCTTCTCTTCATTTCCGTCGGGGTTTTCTTCATCCAACCGGCCGCGCTGGGATGGTCGGTCTGGCCGGAAAGCGATGCGATCGGCAAGACCGTCTTGCTGCTCATCTTCGCCTTCATGGGAATCGAACTGGCTCTAGTGCCGAGTGGCGAAGTGAAAAATCCGTCACGCACCGTGCCGCGATCGATTTTCCTCGCTCTCGCGGTAACCACCGCGCTCTACATCGCGATTCAACTCGTTGCTCAAGGAGTCCTGGGAGCTGAACTATCGAAGTTCGGGGATGCGCCTCTGGCCGAAGCGGCCTCTCGTTTTCTCGGTAACGCCGGGCGGTCGATCATCCTGGTGGGCATGGTTATTTCCGCTTTCGGATATGTGAGCGGCGACGTCCTGGGCTCGCCCCGGACCCTTTATGCGTTTGGGCGGAATGGAATTCTGCCCGCGAAAATGGCCGCGGTCCATCCGCGCTTCCGGACGCCACACATCGCGATCATCGTGCACGCGATCATCGCCTGCACCCTGTCGGTCAGCAGCACTTTCCAATATCTCGCCGTCCTCGCTAACATCGCGGCGTTGCTCCTTTACCTGTTCTGCTGCTCCGCGGCATTTGAGTTGACTCGCCGAAATGTGGTCTCGGACGGCAAGCCCTTCTCAATCCCCGGCGACAAGATCATACCGTTCCTTGCGATCGCCATCGTCCTTTGGATCTTGTGGCATGCGACTCTTTCGGAATTTGGAGTAGCCGCCCTCGTCCTGGTGATCGCGTCGGCGTTGTATGCCTTGCGGAAGGTAGCAAGACAGAAATCCGCCGGTGGCTGAAAAGCGGGTAAGGGAAGGCCCGGGCCCCATATATTGTGTCGCTCAGGGGCCAGGCCCGCTGCAAATGGTATTATTTTCCTTGTCACTCGACGAGGATTAGCTGTTAATGAGAGCAACGGCCGTAGGCCGATCTCATGCATCTCCACTCGCTCGAACTGCTCGGATTCAAATCTTTCGCGGACAAGACGGTCTTTGAATTCCACGAGGGCGTCACTGCAATCGTGGGCCCAAACGGCTGCGGGAAATCGAACGTGCTCGATGCCGTGCGCTGGGTCCTCGGCGAGCAATCGGCCAAAGCGATGCGGGGCGGCGAAATGGCCGACGTGATTTTCAACGGCGCCGAAACGCGCAAGCCGGTCGGTTTCGCCGAGGTCTCCCTCACCCTGTCGAATTGCGAGGCCGAGCTCGGCGTCGATTGGCACGACGTGCGCGTGACGAGGCGCGTTTATCGCGACGGGAACTCCGAATACCTGCTGAACAAAACGCCGTGCCGCTTGCGCGATATCCAAAGCCTCTTCGCCGACACCGGCGTCGGACGCAGCGCCTACTCGGTCATGGAGCAGGGCAAGATCGATTTGATTCTCAGCTCGCGTCCCGAAGATCGCCGCGCTGTTTTCGAAGAGGCGGCCGGGATCACCAAATACAAAACGCAAAAACGCGAAGCGCTGCGCAAATTGGAAGCGACCGAAGCGAATCTTTTGCGGATCGGGGACATCATCAAGGAAGTAAAACGCCAGATCGGCTCGCTCCAGCGCCAGGCCGGCAAAGCGCGCCGCTATCAGACATTGCTCGCCGATCTACAGGTTTTGGACACCCATCATTCGCGCCGGCAGCTGGATGAACTTCAAGCGGAGGCGGAGCGGGGCCGCGCGGAAGTAGCGCGCCTGGAAGAGGCGGAAAGGAACGCGCACGCAAAAATCGAGGCGAGCGAAAACAACCTCGCGGCCAAACGCCGCGACCTGGATGCAATTGACGGCAAGGCGGGCGACGCCCGCGCGGAAGTGCAGCGGCTCCAGGCCGAGATAGCAACGCTGCGCAACCGGATCGATTTTAACCGGCAGCGCGCGCAGGAACTTCAGGAGCTGATCGAACGCCATGAAGGCGATATCGCCGCGGCTGAGGCGAAACGGAGTGAGCAGGAGACGAAGATTCACGAGGCGGATGTGCTCATCGCCAGGATCGATCAACTTCTAGAGACGAAAGAAAACGAAGTCGAGCAGCTCACGGAAACGGTGCGGGCCGCGCGGACCGAGCGTGCCCAACGAGAGGACGAGCTGCAATCGCTCCAGCTCTCGCTCTCAAAATTCGAAACCAGAATCACGACGTTTCAGAACGATCTGACCGGGATGGCGGCACGGCGCGAGGCGACCGGCGCCCGAATCTCAGAGCTCGACCGCGCGATCGGCGGCGAGACGAATCACGTGGAAGAAGCGCGATCCAATCTCGCCCGCGCGCAAGCGGCGCTGGAGAGCGAGCAGCAAGCAACGGAGAAACTTCGGCAAACCTTGCGCCACGCGGAAGAGCGACAGCGGCAGCACCAGGCGAATCTGACCCAGGCCGAGAAGGAGATTGGGCGGGTCGATCGGGTGATCGCGGAGAAACAGACGCGTCTCGAAGTGTTGCGCCAAATGACGGAGGAAGGCGAAGGCTTGGAGAAGGGTTCGCAAGCGATCTTGAAGGGGCTGAACGATCCCGATCGGATCAAGCCGGCGATCGCCGGCGCGCTCGTGGCGAATTTGCAGGTCGAACGCGAGTTTGTTCCCGCGCTCGAAGCCGCGTTTGGCCGGGCCATGCACGCTGTCGTCTTGCACAACACAGCGCTGGCGGGGGAAATTTTCCAGACCCTGACGGAAAACAAATCGGGGCAAGCGGCCCTGGCGATTCCCGAGTGGTCGGCGGATGTGCGAAACGCGCCCTCATCAAATCTGCCGAAAGGCGCTCTGGCCTGGGCAATCGAGAAAGTCGACGCGCCGGAAGCGCTGGCGCCCATCGTGCGGAACCTCCTGCGGGATGTGGTGCTTGTCTCCGATCTGGCCTCCGCGCTTGAGCTCAAGAAGCGGGCCGCGCATCTTCAATACGCCACGCTCGCGGGCGAGTTCATTTCCGCGGATGGAATCATTTTCGGCGGAAGCACCATCGCAGCGAACGATTCTCTCCTTGGACGCCATGCGGTCCTGGCCGCCCTTTCGCAGGAACGCGATTCACTCGACACCGAGCGGCAGACCCTGATCGACGCGCGCACTCGGGCCCAGGACCAGGTCGAAGCCGCCGTCAGTGCGGTCGAAGAAGCGCGCGCGAACCACGAGACGGCCGAGCGAGATCATTCCAGGGCGAGTATTCAGATTCTCGCCGCGGAACGGGCTCTCCAGGATGCGGAGCAGAAGCTGACGAATTTGGCGACCGAAAAAAGCACCCTGGAACAACAGGTCAGGATTGCGGACGAAAAAATCGCGGAAATGGAAGCGGATTTGCGAGCGCAGCGGAAAACGTTCGAGGAAGAACTGCAACGAAAGACCGTGGCCGAGCAAGCGCGAGAAACTGCGCGCTCACAGGAAGAGGAAGCGGCTGAAAAATTAAATGAGCTGCGACTCGCGGTGGCGACGGAACGGCAGCGTCACGAGAGCCTGGTCAGCCATCGGCAGCCCATGGCGGCGCGCGAAGCGGAGTTGGCTGATCTCGTTGCGGCCCGCCGCGGTGATATCGCGACCTACCAGAACAGGCTGGCTGCGCAGGCGAAGGAGTCGGAGGAAGCGGACGCGAGAATCCTGAGCCAGGCATCGCAATTGGAAGCAGCGGGCGAAGCCGTGGCCGCGCTGGCGGATGAACGAGGCGCGCGACTGGCCGCGGTGAGCGAACAGGAAGCTCAAGTGCGCGCGTTGCGCGATTCGTTGAACGATCTGCGCGATCTCCGCGGCAAACAGGAGGTCCGTCAAACCCAGATGCAATTGCGCATCGAAAATCTGGCCGAGCACGTCATGCGTCGCTATCAAGTCGACCTGCGCGCGTTCACGACGGATGCTTTTGCTTTCCAAAAGACCTTGAGCGTTGTGACCAGGCGGCGTGCTGGTGGATCGACCCCGAATGCTTTCGGGGTCGATGTTAGTATTGGCGGCGAAGCCACGACAATTCCGGCATCGCCCGCGGAGCGGCCGATCCACCCAGAGGTCGAGAGCGTCGAGCAGATCATCGCGGACCTCACCCGGCAGCTCGACAACATGGGCCCGGTGAACCTCGAGGCCGTCCATGAGTACGACGAACTGGAAGAGCGCTACCGTTTTCTGGAAACGCAAAACAACGATTTGATCGCGGCGCGCCGCGAGGTCCTCGATGTGATCGCCCGGATCAACAGCACGACGCAAACGCTTTTCGCCGAAACCTTCGCGCACGTGCGGATCAACTTCCGCGAGATGTTCGGAGAACTCTTCGATGGCGGGCGGGCCGATCTTTCCTTGGTGGACGAAAACGATCCGCTCAACTGCGGGATCGAAATCAGCGCGCGGCCGCCGGGAAAACAACTGCAAAGCATCTCGCTCTTGTCTGGCGGAGAACGGACCATGACCGCGGTGGCGCTCCTCTTCGCGATCTATATGGTGCGCCCGAGTCCGTTCTGCATCCTCGATGAAATGGACGCGCCGCTCGATGAGAGCAACATCAACCGTTTCATCCGCGTGCTGGACCGGTTCGTTTCGCAAAGCCAGTTCATCATCATCACCCACAACAAACGCACCATCGCGAAGGCCGACATTTTGTATGGCGTCACGATGGAAGAGCGCGGCGTGAGCAAACTGGTGGGGATGAAATTGTCGGCCGAGCGGGGCAGCGACGGAGAGTTGAAGCGCCAGGCCTCGAATGGGAACGGCAATGGCGTAGCGGCGCGGGAACGCGCTGCGCGTCAGGGGCAGTTTGCCATGGCCGGCGAAACTGAAGAGCATCGCCGCGACGTCGCGGCGAGACGGTAACGCCAATCCGCTGTCATCCCGAGCCGCGCAGACGGCGAGGGACCTCACGGTAGCTCTGGCGTCACTCAAGCCAATAACGGCGAAGCTCATTGCCGATCTGCGCGCTTCGCGAAAGCGGTTCCTCGAACTCCCTCCTTACGACTGCGAGATCCCTCGCCGTCTGCGCGGCTCGGGATGACACGTTTGGCACCCACTCCCGACTGACTTTACCAAAAAACACTTTGCGCCGCTTTCGGCTCAATGGCTAAATCGTGGGATGCTTCAAACCGCCGAACGCGGCGCTTCCACTTCGAAAAAAGTGCCGCACGAGAAATACCTCGAGGCGTTTCGCATCATGCTCCAGACGCGGATTTTCGAGGAGAAGCTCGCCAGCCTTTACCGGGGCGGCCTGATCACCGGCGGCGTTTACATCGGCAGAGGCCAGGAAGCGGTTAGCGTGGCCTGCGGGATTTTTTTGCAGGAAGGCGATGTCTTCGCGCCGCTCATTCGCGATCAGGCCGGGCGATCCGCGTTCGGTGAACCGCTGATCGACGTGGCGCGCACGTATCTTGGTTCGCGACAGGGCCCGATGCGCGGGCGCGACGGCAATATCCATCGCGGTTGCCCAAAGACGGGGCAGCTCGCGATGATCAGCCACCTCGGCGCGATGATTCCCGTGGTTGTCGGCAAATTGCTCGCGAAGCGGATGAAGGGCGAGAAAGGTTTTGTCGGGCTCACCACCATCGGCGAAGGCGGCATGCAAACAGGTGCGACGCACGAAGGGCTGAACATCGGCGGGGTCGAGCATGTGCCGCTGGTTGTCGTGGCGACCAACAATCATTATGCCTACTCCACGCCGAACGATCGCCAGTTCGCCTGCGCGGATCTGGTCGACCGCGCGAAGGGCTACGGTTACGAAGGCAGCTCGGTCGACGGCACCGACCTGACGCAGTGCCTCGAGGTCATCGGCGCCGCGGTCCACCGCGCGCGCGCGGGCCGTCCGCCGCAGCTCGTGGTCGCCTCGACTCTGCGTCTCGCCGGTCACGGCGAGCATGACGACGCGAGCTACGTGACCGACGACATTCGGCGCGAGCCGTTTGCGCAAGATTCTCTCCAACGCGCCGAGCAGTTGATTCTCGAACAGGAACTCATGGATCGCGACGGCTTGCAGCAACTGCGGGCCAAGCTCGCGGCCGAAGTCGACGAGGCCGTCGCGACTGCCCAGCAGGAAGACACGCCGGTTGGCAGCGAAGAAGATTGGTGCGCGGTCTCGACGCGCGAACTCGTCGACCAGGCCGCCCTCGCGGAATGACGAAGCTCGAATGACGAATGTCGAAACAATGACGAAACAGGAATCTCGAAATCAAATCGCGAAGCCTAGCTGTTGCTTATTCGTCATTCGTCATTCGGACTTCGTCATTTTCTGTCCATGAGCGTCACCTACCTCGAAGCGATCCGCGAGGCGCAGACTTATCTTCTCCGCGAAGATCCGCGGGTCTTCATTTACGGACAGGACATCGCGGGAAAATTCGGCGGCGCCTTCAAAGCTACGAAAGGCCTGGCGGAACAATTTCCCGGGCGCGTCTTGAACACGCCGATCAGCGAAGACGCGATGGTCGGCACGGCGATCGGCGCGGCGATGGAAGGAATGCGGCCAATCGTGGAGATGCAGTTCGCGGATTTTTCCAGCATCGCGCTCAACCAGATTCTCAACAACGCCGGCACCCAGTATTGGCGGACCCAGGTCCCCTGCCCCATCACGGTGCGCCTGCCCTCGGGCGGCACAAAAGGCAGCGGCCCGTTCCACAGCCAGAGCATGGAAGGGCTTTACTCGCACTATCCCGGGCTGGTCGTCCTGACGCCGGCGACGGTCGAGGACGCCTACACGATGTTGATCGACGCGGTCGCGATCGACGACCCGGTCATCTACTGCGAACACAAATATCTTTATTACCATCTCAAGGCCGACGCGCTGCCGACGGAGAGATTGCCGATCGGGAAAGCGCGGATCGTCAGGCCAGGCCGCGATCTCAGCATCGTGACCAATAGCGCCATGGTGCATGAAGCGCTCGCAGTCGCGCAGCAATTCAGCGCCGACGGGATCGAGATTGAAGTGGTCGACCTGCGATCGGTCAAGCCACTCGATACGGACACCGTGCTCGCGTCGGTGGCGCGCACGGGGCGATTGCTTTGCGTCGGCGAAGCGTTCCCATGGGGCGGGGTGACCGCGGAAGTGATCGCGCGCGTCGCGACGGAAGGATTCCATCTGCTCGATGCCGCGCCCGCGCGAATCAACGCAAAAGACACCCCGATTCCTTATCATCCGAATCTTTGGAGTGAGCACCGGCCCAACGCGAAAACGATCGCGGCCAAGGTGCGCCAGGTTCTTCAAGAATGATTATGATTGCTGTCATCCTGAGCGAAGCGCACCGGAGTCGAAGGATCCCGTTGCATCGCCGAAAGGTCCTGCTGCATCTCCGATCGCTACTACCCGGGGTTCCTCGACCCCGCTTTGCTTCGCTCCGAATGACCAACTGATTTTCCTATGCCACAAGTTCCAATCACCATGCCGCAGCTCGGCGAATCGATGGCCGAGGCCACGATCGTCTCGATCAAGGTTCAGCTGGGAGACAAAGTTTCCGCCGACCAGGAGATCATCGAAGTCGAGACCGACAAGGCGGTCATGGGCGTGACGACGCCGTGCCCGGGTGAGATCGCGAAGATCGATGCGGAGGTGAAAGGAACTTACGCCGTCGGTGCGGTGCTCGGTTATGTGGAAGCGAGCGAAGCCGATGCCGCGCGTTTCCAGAAGCGCGCGCCGCAGCCACCGCAAGGCGAGGTGGCGAAGGAAGTGCCCGGTCGCGAAGAGGAATCGGCCAAAGCGGTGAAGACGCAAGATGGAAGCGGCTCGCATTTCCAAATCGACGAAGCCGGGCTGCCACCGGTCGCGGCCGGTTCGCATTTTCAGGTCGATCAAGCCGGCGTGCTGCCCGTTCCCGCCGGCACAAAAGGCGCGGGCTATCTTTCGCCGCGAATTCGCGCGCGCATGGCGGAGCTGCAATTGACGCAAGCCGATCTGGCCGGGATCGCCGGTAGCGGTAGCGCGGGCCGCGTGACGATCAAGGACCTCGAGAAATTTCTCGGCGGAATCGAAGGGCAGCCGGCGGAGAAACCGAGCGCGATTCGGACCGGCGTGGCTGACGCGATGCGGCGCAGTTGGACGCGGCCACTCGCCACCGTCGGCCTTTCCGTTGGTCTCGATCCCGTCTTGCAGGACCGGGCGAAGCGCGATCCCAAACCGGGGCCTGCGCTCTACGCGTTGCGCGCCCTCGCCCTCGCGCTCGCGGAGCAACCAAACGCCGCCGCGCGCCTGATTGGCGGGCGCGCGATTCGCTCCGAATCGATCGACATCGGCGTCGCGGTCGAAGCGCAGGACGGCATCATGGTTCCGGTGATTCGCAACGCCGACAAGACTTCGCTGGCCGATTTGACGAGCCGTTATACGGAGCTGGTCGATCTCGCGCGGCGCCGCCGGCTCAGTGCTGAAATGACTTCAGGTGGAATCGCTTCCATTTCGAACTTCGGCAGTTTCGGCCTCGAATGGGGCACGCCGATTCCTCTGCCCGATCAGACATTGCTTCTTGGGCTCGGAGCCGGCAGGAAAGTGCCGTCGTGGGATGAGGGCAAAGGCGAGTTCGTCCCGAGGACGGAAGCGCAGATGACGCTGAGCTTCGATCATCGGAGCCTCGATGGCGGAGGAGCCGGGCGCTTGCTGAAGCGGGTCATCGAACTGCTGGGCGACCCGGCAAAGCTGTAATCTGGGTAGCGCACGCGTCTCGCGTGTTGGTTTCGGCGTCTCGCCGAAACGATCTTCCCTTTGAGGAAAGTCCGCGATGACGAGACGTCATCGCCAACACGCGAGACGCGTGCGCTACCCAAGCTCTTGCACATTACGTCCTCGACCGTACGTTGGTTGGAACATGTCAACAGTCGCCGCAATCGACCCAAACATCACCATGCAGGAATTGCTCGTGCAGTTCCCCGGAGCGCAACGGGCGCTTTTTCGCAAATATCACATCGGCGGTTGCAGCAGCTGCGGATTCAGTCCGGAGGAGACGCTCGCAGGCGTCTGTGCTCGCAATGAAAACCTAAGCGTCGATGAGGTGTCGGAACATGTCATCGCCAGTCATGAAGCGGACCTGGCGATGCAAATTGGGCCGCGCGATCTGTCGGATCGAATTTCGAGCGGTGAAAAGGTTTACCTTCTCGACGTGCGGACGCGGGAGGAATGGGAAGCGGTCAAGCTGCCCGGATCGCGTCTCTTTACCCAGGAGTTGATGCAGGAAATCCTGGCCAATGAATCGAAGACCGGCCTCTTTGTTGTTTACGATCACAAAGGCGCGCGCAGCATGGACGCCGCGGCATTTTTCCAGGGACACGGGTTCGAAAACGTGAAAAGCCTGCGCGGCGGAATCGATGCCTGGAGCGCAGAAGTCGATCCGAACCTGCCGCGGTATCATCTTGAATGAGCGTCCGACCTCTTGTCATCCCGAGCGGAGCGAAGCGCAGTCGCGGGATCCCGGCGCGCAGGCTTACAGGTATCACCACGGGATCCCTCGACTTCGCTCGGGATGACCGCCGCGTATGAGCGACGACCTGCAAACTCGGATCGAAGAAGCGGTCAAGAATCCGCGGAACCTCGGGGAGATGAAAGACGCCGATGCCATCGGCACGGTGGGCAGCGCCGATTGCGGCGACATGCTGCGGATGTGGGTGAAATTCAAGGAGGAAGGCGGACGCAAAGTGATCGATCGCGCGACCTTCCAGACTTTCGGCTGCCAGACAGCGATCGCGGTCGCCAGCGTCGCCACCGAAATGCTCGCCGGGAAAACGATCGCGGAAGCTCAGTCCATGTCGGGTGAAGAGCTGGCGGCGCCGCTGGGAGCGCTGCCGCCGGTGAAGATTCATTGCGCGCAATTGGTGGAGGGGGCATTGCGTTCGGCGTTGTCCGGTGAGGGAGCGGTGAAGGAACCGGAGCAGAAGAGCAGCGACGCTCCAACGCTTTTGAGCCAGCTCAATGCCGGTCAAGCGTCCGAGCGGAAGGTCAAAGTCGTCCTCGATAAGTGATCGACGTGGGAGCTTTGTCATCCCGAGCCGCGCAGACAGCGAGGGACCTCTCAGTCGATCACCGATTACGCAAGCCAGTTGGCGCAATGTTCAACGCGAATGTCACGCGCATCGCGAAGCGATTCCTCGAACGAGTTCCCTGCGACTGCGAGGTCCCTCGCCGTCTGCGCGGCTCGGGATGACAAATCACGCTTCATGAATGATCGTAAGCCTTAGCTTTATTCAGCCATGCACGAAAATACCGAATTCACTTTGGCCCGGGATGTTGAGGCGATTCAAATCCCGAGCGGAAACAAAACGACAATCCCCGCCGGGACTCCAGGCGTCATTACCCAGACGCTGGGCGGCAGTTACACAATCGCGACTTACCAAGGGCTCGCGCGCGTGGCCGAGAAAGATCTCGACGCACTCGGCCTTGAAAAACCCGCCTCCGCCAACGGAGCGACGGAGAAACCTGTCTCAACCGGCACCGGCGAAGTGGATGAAAAGGCGGTCTGGGATCAGTTGCGCCAATGCTTCGATCCCGAGATTCCGGTGAATATCGTCGATCTCGGTTTGGTCTACGATTGCCAGCTCACGCAACGGCCGGAAGGCGGCGTAAAAGTGGATGTGAAGATGACGCTCACCGCGCCCGGTTGTGGCATGGGTCCCGCGATTGCGCACGACGCGCAGAGCAAGATTCTCACGATCGACGGCATCGACGAAGCCGAGGTCCAGCTCGTCTGGGATCCGCCGTGGAACCAGAGCATGATCAGCGAAGCGGGCCGGATGAAGCTGGGGATGGTTTAGATTCAAATCTCGGCGAATTAATGGCGACGTTTCGTGCGCTTGCTTTGTATCTCTACCTGGCGAATGACGTGATTAAAGAATGTCATCAATTTTCGGTTCACGTGCATTTCAAGCGGTTCGCGAATCACCGTGGCCAGCTCTTCGCAGAGTTTTAGAACGCTGGCGCTACCAAGCTTTTCGATTTTGGTTTCCAGATATCCCGGACGCGTTCGAAGCGGATGGAGCGGGACGCGCGGCGAACTCGCTCCCATAGGATGCATGCAAAAGATTAAAAACGGGAGGAAATGTAATGTTAAGCCGCGATGATCGATACCGGATGCATCTGTGAGCTCTTGCAATAGCTGCGAGAAGTCTTCTTCAGCCATAAGTTTCCCGATCGGCTGATCCAAGTATCTCAGCATCAATTCTCGTTTAGCAGAAACCCTCGCCGCTGCCTATAGTGCGTTACATTTCTCGCCGATTCCCCGTCGTAACGGCTGAGTTCGATAGCCACAAGTCAGCCGAGAAAGCAATGTTGCTTGACAGGCTGATCCACTCCCATACTGTCGAATCTCTTGCCGCCGAAATGGTGATTTTTGGCGACTTTCCTATGCCTTCCACTGAAATCATTCTTACTGAGAACATCCCCGGCCTTGGCGCCGAGGCGGATGTTGTTAAGGTGCGCCGCGGCTACGCGCGCAATTTCCTTTTGCCGCAGGGCAAAGCCTATGAAGTGACGAAGCGCAGTCTTCGGCAGCTCGATAATTTGAAGGCGAAACGCGCCGCGCGCGAAGCGGCGGAATTGAACGAAGCGGAAGAACTCGCGCGCAGAATCAGCAAATTGAAGGTTGTTTTCACCCTTGAGACTGGCGAGACCGGCAAGGCGTTCGGATCGATCACCGCGCAAGACCTCGTGAAGCGGCTGAAAAACGAACTCGGCAACGAAATCGATCGTCATCGCCTTGTCCTCGAACATCCGCTGAAGACGACCGGCGAACATGAAGTGCCGATCAAGTTGCACCACGACGTGATCGCGAAATTCATTTTCCAGATAAAGCCCGCAAAGGAAGAAGCGCCAGCTCCCGAGGCGACTGGTGAGGTGACGGAAAAGGCGCGACCGTTTGGAAAACGCACCGAGTCAAAATAAACCTCGTTTTTTGAACGATATCCCGTACAAAGAAGTCGAGGAGTTAACTGATTTTCCAACAGTTCAAACGTATGTCCACAGCGGTTGGCTTATCTTGGAAATCTACAAGCGAAAGACACAGATTCCCCACAGCGGGGAATTTGAGGAATACGCAGTTTATATTGTCGGGAATCCCGAAGGTGGCTAGCCGGATAAGAAAATATGGCTGCTGATCCGTCAGCAGCCACCCGTCAAAAATCGTCCGAGAGGCGACAAACTCAAGCTAGCTCAAAAAATGCGGACGGGGGTTATCCGCAGCAATTCACCTCTTATTCCCAAGACCCCCATCGATACCCACCGAACAGCCCGGACGCAGAACAAGGTGTTTTGGGTTCGATGCTGATTGCACCGAACGAAGCAATAGCCGAATGCGTAGTCCAGATAGGGGACGAACACGCGTATTTTTTCTCTCCGGTCCACGCGACGATCTACATCCTGCTGGTCGAAATGTGGAACGATCAAAAGGGGATCGATCTAATCACCTTTACCCAAGCACTCCGGGACAAAAATCTGCTCGAGCAGGTCGGAGGGGCAGCATTCGTCACGCATCTCTATACGTTTGTCCCGTCCGCAGCAAACGTCCGTTATTACTTGGACATCATTCGGGAGAAATTCATTCTCCGGAAGATCATCAGCGTCAGCACGGTTTCCTGTAGCCGCGCGTACAACGAGCAAGACCAAGTCGATATACTACTCGATGAAGTAGAGCGCGATGTGTTCGCGATCAGCGAACTCCGCTTCAAGGGACGCCTTCCCACGATGAAGGATCAAGTGATGGAAGCCATTGAAGCGATTGAGGCATTGTATGAGCGAAAGGGTGGAATCACGGGCATTTCGACGGGATTCTCGGAACTGGACCGTTTAACCAGCGGTTTGCACCCCGGAGAGATGATTGTCATAGCCGCACGCCCGAGCATGGGAAAGACCGCGCTGGCAATGAACATCGCGGAGCATGTGGCAATCAACGAAAAGCTGCCACTCGCGGTGTTCAGTCTGGAAATGAGCAGCCAGCAACTCATTCAACGCCTCCTTTGCTCACGGGCACGCGTGAACCTGCAAAAGGTAAGGGATGGTTTTCTGTCGGACCGTGATTTTCCGAGCTTGACCTCGGCCGCATCTAAGCTCGCTGAAGCACGTATCTTTATCGATGACAGCCCTGGGTTAAGCATTCTCGAACTGCGCGCGAAAGCTCGACGGCTACGAGCTAAGGAGGAAATACAGTTGATTGTCGTGGATTATCTTCAATTACTTCGATCGACCACGCGGCGCGCGCAGGATAACCGGCAGCTGGAAATTTCGGAAATCTCGGCTGGATTGAAGGGATTGGCCAAGGAGCTGAAAATCCCGATCATCGTCATCGCGCAGTTGAACCGGCAGCCGGAAGCGCGGACCGGGGGGAAGCCGCGGTTAAGCGATTTGCGCGAATCGGGCTCGATCGAACAGGACGCGGACCTGGTTGGACTTCTCGTCCGGCCGGAGATTTACGAGGAAGACGAAGACGCGCGCGCGGAGAAGGCCGGCGAAGCCGAGCTGATTATCGCGAAGCAGCGAAACGGGCCGGTGGGAGAAATCGCGCTCACGTTCCTGAAGGAGTTCACGCGGTTCGAAGATCGCGCGCGGAACGTTTCCGAGCCGAATTAGCTGTCATTCCGAGCGGAGCGCAGCGAAGTCGAGGAACCCCGCAGCGAAATCTAAGAGTAACGCAACGGGATCCCTCGACTTCGCTCGGGATGACTGGTTGCCTACGTCAGCGACTTCGCTGCTTCTACGACGTGCTCCGCGTCGATGCCAAGTTCTTTCATCACCTTGTCGCCGGGCGCGCTCATGCCAAAACGCTTCAGGCCAACGACCTTTCCATCGAGACCGACATACTGATACCAAAGGTGAGGGACGCCGGCTTCGATTGCCACCCGTCGCCGGCAGGAGGCCGGCAAAACTTCTTCGCGGTAGTCGGCGGATTCACGTTCAAAGCGCTCGAAACAGGGCATGGAAACCACGCGCGTCCCGTCACCGAGCTCGCCGGCTGCTTTCATCGCGTGCTGCAACTCGCTGCCGCATGACATCAAGATCAGATCGAGTTTCCCGCTTTCGCGCTTCGCGATGTAACCGCCGCGCGCTACTCCTTCACGCCGAGTTTTCACCTCGATCTCGTTCAGCATCGGCACTGCCTGGCGCGTGAGCGCGAGCAGAGTCGGCCCATCAGTCCGTTGGGTGGCGGCGATAAACGCGCCCGCCGTTTCTTCGGGATCAGCGGGCCGGATGACATCGAGCTGCGGGATGACGCGCAAGCCGCTCACCGTCTCGACCGGTTCGTGCGTGGGGCCATCCTCGCCGACGCCTACTGAATCGTGCGTGAATATGTAAATGTTCGGCAGACGGGAGAGCGCGGCGAGACGGATCGGGGCACGGCAATAATCGGCGAAGACGAGGAAGGTCGCACCGGAGGCGCGAAAGATACCGTGATAAGCAATCCCATTCATGATCGAACACATCCCGTGCTCGCGAATTCCGTAGTGAATGTTCCGGCCGATGTGGTTATCGCGCGTAAAGTTACCCGCGCCTTCGATGTAATTGAGCGTCGACCCATGAAGATCGGCGCTGCCGCTGGTGAGGAACGGCATGGCTTGCGCGAGCGGCTGCAAAACTTCGCTGCCGGCTTTGCGGGTGGCGATCTTCGCATCGCTCGGGAAAACCGGAATACTGTCGGACAAATCCGCCGGAATTTTTTTCTCGATCGCGTCGTCGAGCTGCCGCGCCTGCCCGGGATTCTTCGCGCGCCAATCGTGGTAGGATTTTTCCCAGCGCTCGTACTCAGCGAGCAGAGTTTTCTTATGTTCGGCGAAATAGTCGCGCACATCTTGCGACACAAAGTAATGCTCGTCCGGCAATCCCAGGCCCTTTCGCGCTGCGTCCACGTATTTCACGCCCGCTTCGCCGTGCGCCTTGTTCGTTCCCGCCACCTCCGGGATTCCCTTTCCGATAACCGTTTTCGCAACGATCATCTGGGGTTTGCCGTTGTCGCGCTTCTTGGCGGTGTCCAGAGCGTCGAGAAAAGCCTGCATGTCGTGCCCGTCGATTCTCTGAACATCGAAACCGTAGGCTTCGAAGCGTTTCCCGGTATCCTCGCTTTGCGTCACGTCAGCCATCGCGTCGAGGGTGACGCCGTTGTTGTCGTAAATCAGAATGAGGTTATCGAGGCCGAAATGCCCGGCGAAGGAGCTGGCTTCCGCCGAAACGCCTTCCTGGAGGCAACCATCTCCCGCGAGACAAACGACGTGCTGATCGAAAATCTTGTGCTCGTCCGTGTTGAAGCGCGCGGCTGCCATTTTGGCCGCCATCGCTACACCGACCGCGTTCGCCACGCCCTGCCCGAGCGGACCCGTGGTGCATTCCACGCCGGGCGTTTCAAAAAACTCCGGATGCCCTGGCGTCTTGCTGTGTAATTGCCGGAAACGCTTGATCTCCTCCATGGGAAGATCGTACCCGCTCATGTTCAGCCAGGCGTAAAGAAACATGCTGCCGTGTCCCGCCGAGAGAATGAAATAATCGCGGCCAATCCAGCGCGGTTGTTCCGGGTTGTGTTTGAGCGCGTAACCGTAAAGCACCGCGCCCATCTCCGCGCATCCCAGCGGGAGGCCGAGGTGGCCGGATTTCGAGGCTTGCACGGCATCCATGCACAGCCCGCGCGCTTGATCCGCGGCGCGTGAAAGAATTTCGAGATTTAAACTCATGAGAACGGGTATAATTGCCGCACCTGTGGAAACCAAGCTGAAAGCGGAAAGGCCTGAAATTCAATCCGGTCCCGGCGGACTGAAATCCCAATGGAAATGAATCGGGCGTCTCTTCTCCATATCATCGAACGGCTCGAAGGCTTTCTCGGCCGGCTTCCGGCCTCCATCCAAAAGCCGGTGCTGCACGAACTGATCCCGCTGAAGGAGTTGTTTCTGCAACAGCGACCGCCGCGTTTTGTCCTGACCGGCTCAAACAAATTCTCGATCCAGGAAGTGGTCGCGACCCTCTTTGCCTGGGCGCCCCCCGCGGAATCGCGCGACGTCCTCATGGAACTTTTTCGCTGGCAGACAATTGATCTCGGCGGCCATGGAATGATTACCCTCCTCGACGCGCGCGGCGCGGAGGCCAGGAAGGTTCCAGATATCGAGGGCGAGTTGAAGCGCCAATCGGCCGACGTTTTCCTGCATCTGGATGACGAGGGCGCCGTCACGAGGCTTCCCGCGCGCGAACTGGAAAATCTGGCGGCGTTCCACGCTTCGAATACCGCCGCTCGGCTGCCGGCCAAGGTTGTCGGCGTCGTCTTGCAGGAGACGGGCCGCACCGTCCGCCACACCCACGATGGCAAAACTCACGCGCATTTGACCGCGCGCTCGCGGCTTCAGAGCGCGTTGGAAGAGAGACCGGCGGTGAGAGAGCATCTCCTCCAGATCTTTGAATTGCCTTTCACCCTCGCCGGCGCCGCCGGGGGTGGAACGAACACCGGCACACAATCGTTCATGTCTTTGCTGGCGCGACAACTTCCGAACGAAGCGCGGGTGGAAATGGTCCGGATCGCACGCGATCGCGCCGCCCAGATCGAGATTGCCCAATCGCTGGTAAAATCGACCACCGCCATTTGCGCCGCGATCGGCGCTCAACCCATCCCGCTGGCCGATCTGCCGATCCTGACCGCCCTCCAGCTTGTCATGGTTTCCGGCATCATGTACATCGGCGGCCGCGAGCGAAGCCTGCGCGCGGCCACGGAGTTCATCGCGGCGCTCGGAGTAAATGTCGGCGCTGGAATGATTCTGCGGGAAGGGACTCGCGCGCTCCTGAAATTTTTTCCGGGCTGGGGAAACGTGGTCTGCGGGATGGTAGCGGGCGCTGGGACCTACGCGATCGGCCGGGCGAGCATCGTTTATTTCCTCGAGGGCGTGTCGCTGAAGGACGCGCGCCGGACCTATCTGACGAGCCGAAAAAAGCGCGCCCAACGGGAACCGGCGAAAATAAGGGAGATTGAGGCGTTGCCTTGAGAGAACCTGTGACAGACCTTGTCGATCATCGTCTGCACCCCTGCAGCCACGGTCCCGGGGGTCGAATAACTTGTGAATAAAGTGCGCGGCACGGGGCTTTTTGTTCACACCGTTTTTGTGAACAAGGCAACGATTTCTCCGGCCCACCGAGCCCGGCGCACCGAATCCAATGAAGCTTTCCGAGATTGACGCCACCCTCCGTGAGATTCGCGTCTCCCCGGTCAAAACCCTGGGGCAAAATTTCCTGCATGACGGCAACCTCGCGCGCTGGATCGTCGAGAGAGCCGATCTGAGCCCGGCCGATTACGTCGTTGAAATCGGGCCCGGCCTTGGCGCGTTGACCCAATTCATTCTCGCTTCCGGCGCGCATGTTCTCGCGATTGAAAAAGATCAGCGGCTCGCGGAATTTTTACGCAAACGTTTTTCGAATGAGCGCTGCGAAATTCTCCACGCCGACGCGCTCGATTTCGACGTTCGGCGGCTCTTCGCGCAGCCGCGCGTCAAATTGCTCGGCAACCTCCCCTATTACATTTCGAGCCAACTGCTTTTGAAGTTCACGAAATATCCGAGTCCTATATCACTGTGGTTGTTTATGTTACAAAAGGAGATGGCGCGGCGGATTTCCGCGTCGGCCGGTACCGGCGATTACGGCGCGCTGACGCTGATCGTTCAACTTCACTATCGCGTCGAATATTTGCGCACCGTCCCGGCGAGCGTGTTTCTTCCCCGGCCGGAGGTTGATTCGGCCTTCGTTCGTATCTCCGCGCGCGCGCCCGATGAACTGCCTGATCACGACCCGGAGATTTTTGCCCGGCTCGTCCGGCGCGGCTTTTCCCAGCGTCGCAAACAGCTGAGGAACTTGCTCTCGGAAGAGGTCCCAAATTGGGATGAGGCTTCGGGCACGGCCAGCTTTGAGCCGCGGGCGCGGGCAGAGGAACTCAGCCTGGAGCAGTGGATCGCGCTTTCAAATCTGGCCCGCTCGCGGGACGTCCAGAAGGAGGATTCAGCGGCTCCTGAGCGTTTTCCCGTGGTGGACGAGGAGGACCGCGTTCTGGGAGACGCGCTTCGCACCGAAGTGCATGGGAATAACTTGCGCCATCGAGCCGTTCACATCCTTGTCTTCAATCATTTACGCGAGGTTTTTCTGCAAAAACGCTCCCGGTCGAAGGACCGCCATCCAGGCCTTTGGGATTCCAGCGCCGCCGGACATTTGGAAGCCGGTGAGGAGTACGACGCGGCGGCCAGCCGGGAACTGGAGGAAGAGCTCGGCGTGGCGGCCGAACTGACCAGGATCGCCAAGCTGCCGGCATCGGAGAATACCGGCCAGGAATTCATCTGGCTTTATCAGGCGCGGCACGATGGCCCGTTCGAGTTGGCCCGCTCGGAGATTGAATGCGGCGAATTTTTCCCGGCGGATCTCGTTTCCGAATGGATCAAGGCCAGGCCAGCCGAATTCGCGCCGGGTTTTGTTCAATGCTGGCGCGCCTTTACCGCGACGAATTAAGGAACAAGGAGCGGCGGTTCTCAACCGCCGACCAAATAAAAGGCGGGCAAACCGCCTCTTTTTGATGGTAGGGCGAGACTCTGTCGAGCCGAAGGCAGAACCGTCAATTTCCCGACGGCTCGACAGAGTCTCGCCCTACCAAAAGTCCTACCGACGCGCCCGGGTTTTCTTGCCCTTCGCCTTGGTCTTCTTACCCGGAGAAATCTTCGTCCGTGCTTTCTTTCCACTGACCGGTCCGCGAAAGACGCGCGCTGGGAGGTCGCTCATGGCGGAGCGTTTGAACTTCCGGGCGGCCCGGCGCGCACCTTCTTTTCCGCCATACCCGCTATCGCTGAACAACCTCGTCACCGTTTCCCTTCCGCGAAGGAAATGCACCTGGAATCCGTGCGTTTGTTTTTTGGCGCGCGGCTTCGTATCGATGCGCCGAATGTTCTGTTCCGAATCGGGATTAGCTCTTTTCTTCATGAGTCTGGTGCGGAACGACCAATCTAGATTGGCGGGGCGCAACTGCAAACACGCAGTGCGCCTTCAACGGCTGACCTGCGCCGATCCCGGTGGCGGCAGCCGCCAGCTTTGCCATTTCCCGTCGTACTCCGCCGCCGGCAAAAGGACGTAATGCGGTTTCTTTGCCGGCCTGAGCCAGCCGATCAATTTCACCAAATTAGACTCCGCCATTGTCGTGCAACCGGCCGAGGGCCGGTTGACGCCGCGCCGGATATGAAAAAATATCGCACTGCCGGCGCCAGCCACCGGCGGATCGGAGTTGTGGCGAATTTCCACCAGCCACCGGTAGGCGAAATCGTTGTGCCGCATTTTTTGCTTGGCGAACCACGCGGGTGGGTTCGCCGGATCCGGAATCCTGACGAAGCGATTGTAATCCGGGTGGGTCACATCATCGATCCAGGCGTCCGCGGTCGTGACCTGGTGGAAAGGGTAATCCGAGCCTGCGGGAAGTTGGGCGTCGTAGGTGTAGATCTGGCCGATTCGAAAAAGCCCGGCCGGGGCGCGCTTGTCTCGCTCCACCTTCCGCAAACCGGCTTCATTTTGCCCGGCCAGACCGCTTCCCCAGGCGAGTCCGTTCTTGCCAAAGAGAACCGGCCATTTGGGGGAGACCGGTTCCCATTTCGCTCCCGGCGCTCGCTCAAACAATTGCACCTGGCCGCGTGTCGAATCCCAGCCGGGAGCGATCCCCACGATCAACTGGGTGCAATCATCCGGGACACCGGCGGAGTATCCGCACGTCGCGAACAGAAGAATGGAGAGGTAGCGGAAGAGGAAGAATTTTTTTAAAGCGCGGGTCGTTGCGATAAACATTCGCAAACTTAGACGCGCATCTTATTGATTCTGTCCAACGCAATCCCGTCCCGTGAAAAAAATTCTTGCTCCGCTTCTCCTGGCCGTGCTGGTCTTCGCGATCTACGCACCGGCTTTGCGGAACGGTTTCGTCTGGGACGACACGGCCCTGGTCCTGCGCGATCCGCTCATTCGAAGCTGGCGCCTCATTCCCGAAGGCTTTCAGCATTTCCTCTTTACCGACGCGACTGCTTCGAATTTCTACCGGCCGATCCAACGAACGACCTACACGCTCGATTATGCCGCATTCGCTTTCCGGCCAGCCGGCTACCATCTGACGAGCATCCTTTGGCACATCGCCGCGGCGCTTGCGCTGCTGCTGGTGAGCGGGGAATTGCTGCGTTCCTTCGGAGTCGAGGAACGACAGCGACGGCTCATCGCGTTCCTCGCCGCTGTCGCGTGGGCCATTCACCCGGTTCACAATGCCGCCGTCACGTATGTGTCCGGGCGGGCCGATCCGCTGGCGGCGGCGTTTGGTTTTTTGGGCTTGTACACCGGGATCCGCAGTCTCCAGACGGAGCGCTCGAGGCGCTGGCTTTTCCTTGTTGCCGCGGGTGCTCTGCTGCTCCTGAGCATGCTGAGCAAGGAAACCGGCATCGTTTTTCTGTTCCTCTGGGGTGCGATCCTCGTGCTGAAGAAAAACTGGAAAGCGTTGCTGCCGGCGACCGCTATCGCGCTTGTCGTGGCGGCAATTTATCTCAGCCTGCGAGTGTCCGCGGAGCATGTGCCGCCGCCCACATTTCGCCCGCCGCCGCCCCTGCTCGTCAGGCCGATCCTGGCCGCCCGCGCCTTTGCCGAATATGCCGGATTGATCGCGCTTCCCATCAACCTGCACATGGACCGCGACGTGGAGACGCATCCGGAGGGCGCGCAGGAGGCCAGAGAGAAGCACGCTGCCTGGAGAGAGTTGCAGACGCTTCTGGGGATTTTGCTCACGGCCGCGGCGATTTATTGGCTCATGCGCAGCCGTAAGCGGGATCCGGCGATCTTCTGTTGCCTCCTCCTCGCGGCGCTCGCTTATCTGCCGGCCAGCGGCGCTCTTCTCTTAAACGCGTCCGTCGCCGAGCATTGGGTTTATCTTCCCGCCGCTTTCCTCTTCCTGGCCGCGGGCCTGGCGATTTCGCGAATTCCAATCCCCAGGACTGTTTTTGTTTCGGTCCTGGCCGTTTGGTTTCTCTTTCTTGGCGCACGGACCTGGATCCGAACCTTTGATTGGAAAGATCAACGGACCTTTCTTGAACGGACCATCGCCAGCGGAGGAGATTCCGCCCGAATGCTGATTAACCTCGCGGGACTCGAGCTGAATGAGGGAAACCTCGACGCCGCCAAGAAACATTTGGCGCTGGCTCTGCGCAAGGAGCCGGATCAGCCCCTGGCCATCCTGAATCTCGCGTCGATCGCCCTGCGCCAAAGCGATTTTGCCGCCGCGCGCGATCTGCTCAAGCGCACGCCGAAGATTCCGCTGATCGAAGCCAGAGTGCATGAGCTTCTCGCCATCCTGGATTACAAGGAAAGCGGCCGGGTCGACTTGATGCGAATCCAACAGGCAGCGCGCACGGGACCTCCGAATTGGTCGATCGAAAAAAGGTACGTGGAAGCCTTGGATCAAAGCGGCGCAACCGACACCGCGATATCGGAACTCAAAGCATGCCTGGCTACGCAATGGTATCGCGCTGAGTCATGGCAACTGTTGAGCAAGCTGCTCCTCAAGTCAGGCCACGCCGCTGGAGCTGCCGAAGCCAACGCGCGCGCGAGGGCGTACGATGTTCACCTGGCCGAATAGGTGGATCGGGCGCTCCGCCGCCCGATGACAAAAAGTGCGGCGAAGCCGCGACAATAACATCGCGCGCGGAGCGCGCGATCCACCCAGCGCGATCGTTTTCTATCGCCGTGAGTCGATAAACGCCGGCCACTGGCGGCAAGGCGTTCTGATTTTCAACGACTCTAGCGTCTTTATGCGCTAAGCAATGAGAAGACATTAAATAAGCGTTTGTCCCTGGTGGAGGGTCACCCTTGGCCGAAAACTACCAACTATGAAAAGGAAATCTGGTTCGCACTCAGCCTTCTTTAATTTGCGTGTTTTGACGGTTCTTCTTGTCTTTCTGGCTGGCATCTTTCTGGCGCTCTTCGTCACTGCGAGTCCGCCGGGACTTGCCGCGAGCACCGCCGATGCCCGGATATCGCGAGAAGATCAGGCGCTTAAGCACGATCCCACGCGCCATCTGGACGACCATGGCTATCGCCCGAGCGACATTACGTCGGCGCGTCCGGCAAGCGGGGAAAGCCGGGGCGTCAAAGGCCCGGGAGACGGCGCCTGGTCGTTGCTCGGGCCTCCGGGCGGCGATGTCGCCGATGCGGCCGTCTCGACTGTCGACTCGAACATCGTGCTGGCTGGGACCGCACCAGATAGCAGCTTCAACGGCACGCTCTATCGCTCCGGTGACGGGGGTAACAACTGGTCGGAGGTGCCGGCTCTGGCTGGGACCAGCGTCTACGACATCGAGTTTGCCGCCGGCGGCAATGCGCATATCGCCACCCTTGACAGCGTCTGGCAAAGTACCGATGGCGGTCTTACTTGGATCGCACGCAACCTCGGTATCGGAGTTAACGACCAGGTCTTGGACGTCGCGCTCGACCCATCGGATCCCTCCATCCTTTGGGCGGGGATCGCTGATGCGAGCGGCGCGCAGCCGGTCAACGTCATGCGCTCCACCGACGGCGGCGCGACCTGGGCGAATCGCACGCCGCCATTGGGCCAGGCGTTGAGCTGCCAGGCAATCGCAGTCGATCCTGGCGATTCGAACACCGTGATCGCTGTCTTCGCCGGCGCCTTCGGCGGCGGCCAGGTGTGGGTGACGACCAGCGGCGGCACCTCGTGGATGAATCGTTCCGCCGGTCTGCCGAACAACCCAATGCGAGCCGTGGTCTATGATGGCACGCGGCTGCTCGTCGCCGGCGGCCAGCTCTTCGGCTCACAAAACGTCGGCCTGTATGAGTCGATCAACCTGGGCGCGGACTGGACTCCGCTGCACGATACCAGCTGGCCGAGGCTGGTGGTCTTCGACGTCGCCGTTGATCCTGCCGATTCGCAGACAATCCTGGTGGCCACGGACGGCACCGGCGTCCATCGCACCACCGACGGCGGGGCAAGCTGGCAGATCGGCATCGGTGGGACCGCGTCGTTCGCTGGACGCTCCCTGCGTTTCCGGCCAGGCAGCTCCACTGAGCTGTTTCTCGGCACCAGCTCCCTGGCAGTCTTTCGCTCTACCGATGGTGGCGACACGTTTGCCAGCTCGTCGCGCGGCATCTCCTCCATCGATCTCTTTTCCATTCATGCAAACCCGTTCGACCCGAACGAGCTGGCCGTCGCGTTCCAAGGTTCGAATAACGGAGGCGTGTTCTCTTCCACCGACGGTGGCGTCACCTGGTTATTGGAGTCGGCGCCGCCGACACGGTACAGCGCCGTGCGCTTCGCTCCCGACGGAACGCTTTATGCCATCTCCAGCGGTCCTTCGAGTGTTGCTCCGGAGGGCCTGTATCGGCGTGAGAACAATGGGAGTTGGACACCTCTCGGCCCCGACCAGGGACCCTTGTTTGAATCGGATCTCGCCACGATGCGTTTCAGCGTCAACGATCCGGCCCTGACTCTGCTTGGCGGCGCCGACTTCGGAGTAGCCGGCTTCGAGGACACGATCTGGCGCACCACCGATGCCGGCCAGACTTGGACCAAGGTGTTCGAGGTCGATAACTCCCAGCGGGTGACCGACATCGAGATCGTCGAGGACGGGCTCGATCAGGTGATGATCGCGTCACGCGACTTCGAGGGAGGTCTTCTACGCTCGACCGATGGCGGCTTGTCGTGGTCGCCATCAGGGTCCGGTTTGCCCACCACTTTTCTGCGCGCTCCCCGCCTGTGCGCCTCGACTAACGACCCGCAAGCGTTCTACCTGTCGGGCTGGCTCAGCTTCGCTTCCAGCGGCTTGTTTCGCACGAGTGACGGCGGCGTGACCTGGGTATCCACGGGCTGGACCGGTGTCGGCCTGGCCGGTGACGTGGCCTGCCATCCCGGCGAGCAACTGCTCTTCATCAGCCTGAGTGAGGCACCTCAGGTCGTGCGCTCCACCGACGGGGGCACAACTTTTTTGCCCTTCGCCGATGGGCTCGATGGTGTCGTCACCCCGCGCGAGCTGGCCTTCGCGGGTTACTCCCGGCTGGTGCTGGCGAGCGGCAAGGGAAGTTACGGGACCGAATTGGGCCTGCCGACGCCGACGCCAACAGCAACGCCAACACCGACATCTACTCCAACTCCAACGGCGACCGTTACACCGACTGCCACGCCAACGCCTACACCCACGCCAACGCCCACTCCAACGGCTACTCCTGCGCCGAGCCCGGCTCGGGCGTTGAATATTTCGACGCGGCTGCGAGTGGAAACCGGGGACAACGTGCTCATAGGCGGATTTATCATCAGCGGCAGCGCACCCAAGAACGTGGCGGTGCGAGGAATTGGACCATCGCTGGCCGCTTCCGGCATCAGTGATTTTCTGGCCGATCCCACCCTCGAGCTGCGGGCGGCCAACGGTGCGTTGCTTTTCCAAAACAACGACTGGCAGGACGATCCCATCCAGGCGGCTCAACTCACCGCTCTTGGCCTCGCCCTTCCGGATCCTAACGAGTCCGGCATCGTCGCCACGCTCCAGCCCGGCGCTTCTTATACGGCCATCCTGGCCGGGAACAGCGGCGGCACTGGCGTAGGTCTGGTGGAAATCTACGATGCCAACCAGGCAGCGGATTCAGAGCTGGCCAACATCAGCACGCGTGGCTTTGTTCAGACCGGAAACAATGTCATGATCGGAGGGTTCATCCTTGGCGGCACCAGCAATAACACCCAGGTAGCGGTGCGCGGGATCGGGCCGTCGCTGGCCCTGATCGGCGTCAACCCCGCGCTGGCCGATCCGACGCTGGAGCTGCGCGATAGCAACGGTGCCCTGCTGATCTCGAACGACGACTGGCAGGACGATCCGGTCTCAGCCTCACAGCTAGCCTTCCACGGCCTCGCTCCTCAAGACCCTGAAGAATCCGGAATCTTTGCGTCACTCCCGCCGGGCGCTTTTACCGCCATCCTGGCGGGGAACAACGGCGGCGTGGGAATAGGTCTCGTCGAGATTTACAACGTGCAGTAACCGCCTGCTCTTGGAGCGGCAACGGTCGTTACTTGGCCACAACACGTTTGTCATCCTGAGCGGAGCGAAGCGGAGTCGAAGGATCCTTTGTTCGTTCGCGCTGCTGCAAGACTGTCGATTTTTGTCATCCTGAGCGGAGTCGAAGGATCTCTTATTTTCGCGAGGGCGCGCCAGCGCCCGAGGTTCCTCGCTGACGCTCGCGAAAGTGAGAGGTCCCTCGACTTACGCTCGGGATGACAAATTGATCGCCTCGATGAATGCGGGCAGATAGCGTTGCGCTTTGATCTCGCCGACTCCCCGGATCTTGCGACCGGCCTCGATCGACTTTGGTTTCAGCCGCGCGAAGGCCCGCAGGGTATCATCCGGAAAAATCACGTAGGCTGGAACGTTTCCGTGTTCCCGGGCCAGCTCCAGGCGCACTTTTTTCAGGCGCTCAAAAACGGCGGAATCGACCGGGACCAATTCTTCCATTGCGCTCGCCCTCGCCCTTGATTTGCGCGCGGCGCTCTTCTCCGGGGAAGTTGCCGCGGTCCGCTGCGGCCAGCGCAATTCGTAACCCGTCCGGCCCTTCATCACCTCCTCGCCGAGTTTCGTGAGCGTGACCATCGGATATTCTCCGCCGCTCGAGATGAGCATACCGGCATCCTGCAATTCGCGCATGAGCTGATTCAAGTACGCGACCCCCTCGCTCTTCAACAAACCGTAGGTGGAGAGCTGATCGAGCCGGGCCTGAATGATTTCGCGCGAACGGCTGCCCACCAGCGTCTGCACGATCCGTCCGCGGCCAAAGCGCGGCTGCCACTCTTCTCCCGCGCGCATCGACATTCTCGCCACGCCGCTCAGCGCCTTTCGCACAATGAGCGCTTCGTCGTCGCCCGGCGCCCGGGAAGGTCCCGCCGTCTCCAGACAAATATCGCAATTGCCGCAGCGCGGCGGCTCGGTCTCCCCGAAGTAGCGCAGGATGGCCTGTTGCCGGCAAGTTCGCGCGTAGGCGAAATCGATCATTAACTTCAACTTCGCGCGATCGCGCCGGTCTTTTTCCCGCAGTTTGGCCGCATCCAGTTTCAATTGCGGGCCGCGCACTTCCGGTTGGAGCAAGCGCGTTCCGCGGACGCGCCGGCCAGGAATGTCGAAGCGATCGAGGTAGCCTTCGCGATCGAGCACGTGAAGCGACGAACTAAGCATCATGTCGTTCCCCTCCGAGCCGAGGCGCAGCGCCATTTCTTTGATCGAGATCTGGAGCTCGTGCTTGTCGTCCGCCTCGCGCCGAAGCATCTCATAGGTCTGGACGATGAATTCGAGCGGCGGGTTGCTCCCATCGATAAAAAATTCCTGCACGCGCGTATCGGCATGATTGAAAAGCAGGTCGCAGGTCGCCGCTTCTCCGTCGCGCCCGGCGCGGCCCGCCTCCTGGTAGTAAGCCTCGACGCTTCCCGGCACGTCGAAATGCACGACGAAACGAATGTCCGACCGGTCGATCCCCATCCCAAATGCGTTCGTCGCCACGACGATGTCGCGCCGCCGCTCCATAAACTCGTTCTGCGCCTGCTCGCGCTCGTCGTCGTTCATTCCGCCGTGGTAAAGAATGCTCGAGATCTTCGCCAACTTGAGCGTTTCGGCGACGGCTTCGACTCGTTTTCGGGTCGAGCAATAGACGATGCCGGTCTTATTCTCGCGGATCAACGCGTGCAGCCGTTCGTATTTTTGCGCTTCGTTGGCGACCGGCGAGATGAGCAATTTCAAATTCGGCCGCGCGAACCCGGCAACGAACTCCCGCGGCTCGCGCAACCCAAGATGCGTCAGGATATCGCGGCGCACTTCGGGCGTGGCCGTCGCCGTGAAGGCGGCAACCTGAGGCCGGCCAAGCGTTTCGAGCACTTGATCGAGCCGGAAATAATCCGGCCGAAAATCGTGGCCCCACATGGAGAGGCAATGCGCTTCATCCACCGCGAAAAGCGCGATGGTGCTTTGGCCGAGCGCTTCCAGAAACGAGCGACTGCGGAAGCGTTCGGGTGCGATGTAAACAAGTTTGAACTCGCCTCGTGCGAGCGCCCGGATGCGCTCCCGCTGCTCCTCCGGGCTGAGCGAGCTGTTAATCAACGTCGCGGAAATGCCGCGGCGTTGGAGCGCATCGACCTGGTCTTTCATCAGCGCGATCAAGGGCGAGACCACCACGGTGGTGCCCTCGAGGAGCAGCGCCGGGAGTTGATAACAGAGCGATTTGCCGCCGCCCGTCGGCATCACCACGAGCGCATCGGCGCCTCCCGTGATGGCGGTGATCACTTCCTCCTGCGCGTCAAGAAATTCCCGAAAACCGAAATATTTTTCGAGGACTTGGTGGGGGGTCATTGGAATTTCAATTCTGCCGGATGAGCCACGCGCGCACAAGTGCGAGGCATTAAAGCTGTCATCCCGAGTCGCGCAGACGGCGAGGGACCTCTCAGTCGAAGGGCAAATTACGCCAACGTGCTTTCGCGATCCACGAAGATCAAACGTGGCGAAGGTCGTCGCAGTTCACTAGTGTGATTTCCAGAGCGACTGGGAGGTCCCTCGCCGTCTGCGCGGCTCGGGATGACAAGCGCTGCGTGCCCCGACCACCGCTTAGGCCACGCGCCCGCAGCAGTTCTTGAATTTTTTCCCGCTGCCGCAGGGACAAGCCTCGTTCCGCCCGACTTTCGGGACCTCGCGACGCACGTGCGCGAGATCGAGTTTCAATTCGGAGCCCTCGCCGTTGTCGGAAACAGCCGCGCTCGCTGTCATCCGCTCGCCGTGACGCCCGGGGACCGGGCCGGTCGCCGTCGGCGCGCTCGGGGCATGTTCGCGCAGGAGGAATTGCGGCAAGGTGGAGAGGAAGTTTTCGAACGCCTGCAAATTCGACGTACTCCGGAAAAGATTGTGCAGCACTTCGTTTTTTATGTTCGCCATCAGCTCCACGAACATTTCGTACGCTTCGGTTTTGTATTCGATGAGCGGGTCTTTCTGCGCGTAGCTGCGGAGGTAGACGCCCTCCCGCAGCGCATCCATCGCATAGAGATGCTCCTGCCAGAGCCGGTCGATCGCGTTGAGAATGATGTAGCGCTCGAGGCTCTTGACCGCGGTCGGTTCTTCGTGGCTCGACTTGCGCTCGTAGGCGTCTTTGATTTTTTCGATCAGAAATTGCGCGTTTTCTTCGACGCTGCGCGTCTCGAACTGCGCCCTTTCTCTGTTGAGGCCAAGTGGAAACGTGACGTTCACCCAATTCAGGAGCGGCCCGTAGTTCGTCTCCTCACCCGGCGCGCCCGTCCCAAGAAGCTCGTTCACCTTGCCGGGAACGGCTTCCTCGATGACTTCGTAAACCAGCTTGCGCGGATCCTCGGAATCGATGGTCTCGTTGCGGTAGGTGTAGACCACCTCCCGCTGGTTGTTCATCACGTCGTCGAAATCTAACGTTCGTTTTCGGGCGAGATAATTGCGCTGCTCGACGCGTTTCTGCGCGGTCTCGACCGATTTGTTCAGCCACGGATGCTCCAGTTCCTGCCCCTCTTCGAGGCCGAAACGCTCCATGATTTTCGTCATGCGGTCGGCGGCGCCGAAATTGCGCATGAGATCGTCCTCGAAGCTGACATAGAAACGCGACCCGCCCGGATCGCCCTGGCGTGCGCAGCGTCCGCGGAGCTGCCGGTCGATGCGGCGCGACTCGTGCCGCTCGGTGCCGATGACGAAAAGCCCCCCTCGGTCGGCGACGCCGTCGCCGAGCTTAATGTCGGTGCCGCGGCCGGCCATGTTCGTGGAAATGGTCACCGTGCCCGGCTGGCCCGCGCGCTGCACGATCTCCGCCTCCTGCATGTGGTACTTGGCGTTGAGCACGTTGTGCGGAATTTTTTCCCGCTTCAGCATCCGGCTGAGCAACTCCGACGCCTCCACGCTCACCGTGCCGACCAGGACCGGCTGCGACCGCGCGTGGCATTCCTTAATTTCGCTGATGACCGCGTTGTATTTTTCGCGTCGCGTCTTGTAGATGCGATCGTTCGCATCCGCCCGCGCGACTGGCCGGTTCGTTGGGATGATATTAACGTCCAGTTTATAAATGTCGTGGAACTCAGCGGCTTCGGTGTCAGCCGTGCCGGTCATGCCAGCGAGTTTGTGATAGAGCCGGAAATAATTCTGGATCGTGATCGTCGCGAGGGTCTGCGTTTCGCGGTCGATCTGCACGCCTTCCTTCGCTTCGACCGCCTGGTGCAACCCATCGCTCCAACGGCGGCCCGGCATTTTTCGGCCCGTGTACTCGTCGACGATGACGACTTTGTTTTCCTCGATGACGTAAGCGACGTCCTTTTCGAAGAGGCAATAGGCGCGCAAAAGCTGCGAGATGTTGTGAATTCGCTCCGCCTGCGCGTCGCAATGCTGCTGGCGCTCGACTTTCGCCTTCTCTTTTTCCTCGTCCGAAAGCTCCGGGTCCAGGTCGATCTCGGTGAATTCACTGATCAAATCCGGGAGCACGAACGAATCCGGCTCGTCGGGATTAAGGAAGGCGCGTCCCTGCTCGGAAAGGTCTGACTCATTCGATTTTTCATCGATGGTAAAGAAGAGTTCTTCCTTCAGGGCGAAGAGTTCTTCCTTGCGCGTGTCCTGGAAAAACTGGAGCTCGGCTTTGTCCATCGCCCGGCGCTTTTCCGGGTCTTCCATCATGCGAAGGAGCGGCTTGTTCCGCGGCTGGCCGAGCTTGACCTTAAAGAGCATGAGGCCGGCGTCCTCGGTCTCCCCTTTCTCGAAAAGCTCCTTGGCCTCGCTCGCGATGCGGTTGCACAACATGTTTTGCTTGCGCACGAGCTGATCGACCAGCGGCTTCCACTTGTCGTATTGATGGGTCGAAACCGTCGAAGGCCCGCTGATGATGAGCGGCGTGCGCGCTTCGTCGATCAGGATGGAATCGACTTCATCGACGATCGCGTAATTGTAACCGCGCTGGACCTGCTGTTCGCGCGTGGTGGCCATGCCGTTGTCGCGCAAATAATCGAATCCGAACTCGCTGTTCGTGCCGTAGGTGATGTCCATCGCGTACTGCTCGCGGCGGAGGTCCGGCGGTTGATCGTGCTGAATGCAGCCGCAGCTGAGCCCGAGGAAGCGATAGAGCTCCCCCATCCATTCGGCGTCGCGGCGGGCGAGGTAATCGTTCACCGTCACGAGATGCGCGCCCTTGCCGGTGAGCGCGTTTAAATAGAGAGGGAGCGTCGCGACGAGCGTCTTGCCTTCACCGGTCGCCATTTCCGAGATGCGGCCCCGGTGCAAAACCATGCCGCCTACGAGCTGCACATCGAAATGGACCATGTTCCAGGTCATCGGCTGGTCGCAGACGGTGAAGGTGTGCTGGCGCTCCGTAAGGCGGCGCGCCGCATTTTTTACCACCGCGAACGCTTCCGGCAGGATCTCGCCCAGCTTCGCCCATTGATCCGTCAGCTCGGGAATGGCCGCCAGCTCCACTTGCCAGGCGGCCGTTTTCGCGCGGAGAGCGTCGTCGGAGAGCGCCTTGAACTGCTCGTCGAGCTCGTTAATACGACGGACCGCCGGCATCAGGCGCTTGATTTCGCGCTGATTTTTCGATCCGAGTATTTTCTTTAAGATCCAGCCAACCATGATGAGGGAGGTAATATTGACGGATTTCCGTCAGAAACAACCGTAGGCATTACAGCGGTGTCATTCTGAGCGGAGCGAAGCGGAGTCGAAGAACCCCGTTATGCTGCGTGCGACGTCGATAGCGGAAACCGGGGTCCCTCGACTATGCTCGGGATGACAGCTGCGGCGTTGTGCGAGGCAGTTTTCCCGCTAAGCTCGCCGGATGAAGAAGATCATTTCCACCACCGAGGCTCCAGCGGCGATTGGGCCGTATTCTCAAGCGGTCCGCGTCGGTTCGATGATATTCTGCTCGGGGCAGGTCCCGCTTGACCCCACCAGCGGAAACATCGTTTCGGAAGATATCGCCGAGCAAACCCGGAGAGTGCTCGACAATGTCACGGCCATCTTGAAATCCGAGCAACTGACCCTCGCTCACGTGGTCAAGACGACCGTCTTCCTGGCCGACTTCGGCGACTTCCAAAAAATGAACGAAATTTACGCCACCTACTTTAAGGACCAACCGCCTGCCCGTTCGACCGTCGGGGTCTCGACGCTGCCTAAAAACGCACGCGTCGAGATTGAGGCCATTGCCGTGGCGGACGAAAACGACGCCCGCGGCGGCAAATCCGTCGGCGATACGTCCGGGTAGGATCATCATGCGGGTAGCGCACGAGTTTCGCGGGGTACGTCTGGGGAGCGCACGCGCCTCGCGTGCTGGCGAAGGCGCCCTCGCCTTCGCGAACTTTGCTCCGACGTTTCGGCGAGGGCGCCGAAACAAGCACGCGAGGGCGCGTGCGCTCCCCGGAACACCATGAGCGACGATCTGCTTGCGCTTTTCCGCCAGACCGGTGCGCTCCTGGATGGACATTTCGTGTTGCGGTCGGGCTTGCATAGCCGGCAATTTTTTCAGTGCGCCTTGCTCCTCCAGCACACCAGAATTGCGGCGGACATCTGCGCCCGGCTCGCGAACAAATTGGGCGAGATCGATTGCGACGCCGTGATCTCGCCCGCCCTGGGCGGAATCATCGTCGGTCAGGAAGTCGGGCGCGCCCTGGGAAAGCGGCACATTTTCGCGGAGAAAGAAGCGGGCGGGTTGGTGCTGCGGCGGGGATTCAAGATCGGGCCCGGGGAAAGGTTCATCGTGGCCGAAGATGTAGTCACGCGGGGTGGCCGAGTGCAGGAAACCGTGGAAATCGTCCGAGCGCACGGAGGGGATGTCGCCGCCATCGGGGTGATCGTGGATCGAAGCAGCGGAAAACGGCCTGACTTTGGCTGTCCGTTTGTCAGCCTGATCGAAATGAATGTCGAAACCTTCGAGGCAGGAAATTTGCCGCCTGATTTGGCCCGAATTCCCGCCATCAAGCCTGGCAGCAAATGAGATGACGATGGGACGCTAACATGAAAATTCTCGTCTCCGGCATCTGCGGTTTCGTCGGAAGCAGCGTCGCGCACGGTCTGCTCGACCACGATTCGACGCTCGAAATCATCGGGCTTGATAATCTCAGCCGTCCCGGCAGCCAACTGAACATCGAGCCGCTCCGGAAACGCGGAATCAAACTCATCCACGCCGATCTCCGGATGCCGAGCGATCTGGAATCGATCGTGGCAGTCGATTGGATCGTGGATGCCGCGGCCAATCCCAGCGTGCTCGCCGGCGTCGATGGAACGACCAGCAGCCGGCAGCTGATTGAGCATAACCTCTACGGCACGATCAACCTGCTGGAATTAGCGAAACGGCATCGCGCGGGCTTCATTCTCTTGAGCACGAGCCGGGTCTATTCGGTCCGGTCCCTCACCGCCATTCCCGTCGTGGTCAGGGACGACAGGTTCGAACCGGATGCCAACAGTCCGCTTCCCCCGGGGGTAAGCACCCACGGTATCGCGGAAGATTTTTCGATGGCGGCACCTCTCTCGCTCTACGGAAGCTCGAAGCTGGCCTCGGAATGCCTCGCCCTGGAATACGGGGAAACGTTCGAATTTCCCGTCTGGATCAACCGGTGTGGCGTGCTGGCCGGCGCGGGACAGTTTGGCAGGGCGGACCAGGGGATCTTTTCCTATTGGATCAACGCCTGGCTGAGACGTGCGCCGTTGCGGTATATCGGATTCGATGGTGCCGGACATCAAACGCGGGATTGCGTTCATCCGCGCGATCTGCTGCCGGCGTTACAAAAGCAAATGGGCGCGGCGGTAACGGAAAAGCCGCGAATCTTGAATTTCGGCGGCGGAACGCAAAACAGCATGTCGCTCGCGCAATTGAGCAAATGGTGCGCGGAACGTTTCGGGCCGCACCAGATCGCCAGCGATCCCGAGCCGCGGCCGTTTGACGTTCCCTGGCTGGTGCTGGATTCGCGCCTGGCTGAGCGAACCTGGAATTGGCAACCAGCCATGCCGCTGGAAGCGATCCTGCAAGAAATCGCCGAGCACGCGGAGGCGCATCCGCGCTGGCTGGAGACGTCGGCCGCGCTATGAGTGGCGAAGATCTCAGTGCCTCCACGCTGAAGTTTCTTTCGGTTGTCATTCCAGCTCGTGACGAAGAAGGATGCATTGCCGCTACGGTGGAGCATCTGCACATCGAGCTGCGCCTCCAGAACATCCCGCACGAGATCATCGTGGTGGATGACGGGAGCACCGACCGGACCTGGGAGATTCTTCAAGGCTTGCGCGCGCGGATTACCAATTTATCCCCAACCCAAAACCCGGGCCCGTATGGTTTTGGAAGGGCCGTCAGCTGGGGTCTCGACCGAATGAACGGCGATGCGGTTGTCATTATGATGGCGGATGAATCCGACGATTGCCGGGACGTCGTGCGTTACTGGAATCGATTGAACGAAGGCTACGACTGCGTCTTTGGCAGCCGGTTCATTAAGGGCGGGGGTGTGATCGACTATCCCAAGATCAAATTGTTCCTGAATCGCCTCGCCAATTTTTTCCTACGAGTCCTTTTCCGGATCAAACTAAACGACACGACCAACGCCTTTAAAGCCTACCGTTGGGAAGTAATCCAAGGCTGCCGCCCGCTGATCGCGCCGCATTTCAACATCACGGTGGAGCTGCCACTTAAAGCGATCGTGCGCGGGTTTAGTTGGACCACTCTTCCGATCACGTGGCGCAACCGGCGCACCGGCACGCCGAAATTGAAAATCAAGGAAATGGGCAGCCGCTACCTCTTCATTTGTCTCTACATCTGGTTGGAGAAATACTTCAGCAAGGGGGACTACAAACGCAGCGATCGCCGCTCTCTTCCTGCTCAGGCGCCTTCGGCACGCAGCGAAGTGTAGGGCCTGACGGCGTGGCTTCCCTCGATGAGCCGGCCCGGACGATGAAGCTCTCTTCCCAAGGCGCGGTTGGGTGGGGGCGCGGCCTGATCGTTGCCGCTTCCTTGCCGCCGATCCTGCTGGCCGCGTTAATCGTCCAGTCCTGGGTCAATGTCCCGGTCTGGGATGACTGGGACATGCCCGGCCTGCTCTTGAGGGAGTATTTCGTCGAGGGTCGCTTCAGTTGGCGCCAATTATTCGCGCAGCACAACGAGAGCCGAATGGTCGTTCCAAAGCTGCTCATGTGGGTCTCGGCCCTTTTCACCGGCTGGGACACCCGCGTGCCGATGGCGCTGTCGTGGGCGTGCGCCGTCCTCATATTTGTCCAGTTAGTGTGGCTGCTGCGCAAAACGGTTCGCGCGGCCGCGGCCAGCCGGTGGTGCTTTGCCGCGGCGCTCTCCGCCGTCCTATTCTCGACAAACCAGTGGGAAAACTGGCTCATGAGCGTCCAGCTGGTGGTCTTCCTGCCACCGCTCTGCCTGACAAGTTGCCTTGTCGTGCAGGGTGGCGCTCTTTCGTATCGCACGAAAGTCATCCTGTGCGCGTTGCTTTCCCTCATTAGCACCTTTTCGAACTCGAACGGCATGCTCTGCTGGATACTTGGGGCGCCGCTCCCATGGCTTTCACATCCCGAAGGCGACAGGAAGCTGACCGAGTCCGCGGCTCCAAAGACCGCTTCGCTTAAGTGGATGGCGATCTACGTGTTTAGCCTCATAGCGACCGCCGTGGTTTATTTCTGGGACTACACGCCTCCCGCGGGGCATCCTTCGCTGAGCTTCGCTCTCGAACATCCGTTCGCCGTTGCCCAATATTTTATCGTCTGGCTGGGCAACCCATTCTGCCGTGGAACGAACGTCGACCCGCTTCAGTCAGCGTTCGCCCTCGGCTTGCTCGTGATCGCCGCCCTGGCGTTTCTCCTGTTTCTGGCCTGGCAGCGGCGCCAATGGCTCCGGTTCGGTCCGGGATGGAGTCAACTTCATCCATGGACCATGCTGACCCTCTACGGCCTCGCCTCCGGTCTCGTTGCCGCATTCGGCCGTGTCGGCTTTGGGATCGAACAAGCCATCTCGGTGCGTTACATCGGGTTTTCGTCTTATATTTATCTGGGGCTAATCGGACTGACTGCGTGTCTGACCAGCCCGGCGGAGGATGCGCCGCCGCCCCGAAGGCGACGGGGCCTCGCCTGGATTGCCGCCACCTCTCTCTTCCTCGGCATCTTTATTCCGAACTGGCTCGACGGCAGGTCGGCCTTCAAATGGCGCCGAGGCGAAACGGAAGAGATGAAGCTGGCGATCCGGTTACTTCCCCTCATTCCCATGAATCCAGCGCTTTCACGTGTTTATCCCAACCCGGACCATCTCCGCCAAATTGCCTTTCCCCTGATCAAAAGAAACGTTTTGCGCCCGGGAGTAGTCGGGCCCTGGCCGTTGCAGAAGATCCAGCAACCGGATGGCGACGATCTCGGCTGGTTTACGGCCAGGAGAGGGCCGGCCGGCTTGGAAATTTCAGGGTGGTCGATTGTGTCCGACCGCACCTTTTCCCCTACTTGCGTCCTTGTCGCGACGGTGAACGCGGCGGACGTGCCGCAGCTCGTAACGGCGGCGAGCCTCAGTTCGCCGGTTCGAGCACGCGGCGCCGGCTATCTGCGCGTTTCAGGATTTGCGTTGGACTTGCCGCTCGCCGCCTTTCCGCAGACAACAGGAATAAAACTTTATTCGGCCGACCTGAAACGCCAGCGACTATTCCGTTTAATCGAACGAGTTCAATAATGTCAACCGCCACCTCCCTCGCTCCGGTCCGCGATATCTTCCAGGCGATGCGGACAGAACAGATCCATGGCCATTCACTGTCCGAGGTGGTGGGAGGGGGGGACCCCGAGCTAGTAGCGCAAGAAGTCGTTACGGTGATCGAAAAATACGCAAAGCTGAACTCTGACGATTCGATTTTGGATCTGGGGTGCGGCTGTGGGCGGATCGCAGCGGCGCTGACGCAATACATCGACGGTAACGGTCACTACGTCGGGATCGACATCGTGCCGGGGCTCATCGACTTCGCGCGGAATTTTATTACGCCCAGGTATCCGCACTTCAACTTCGTGCTCTTAAACGAAAGCAATAAGACTTACGATTCCTGGCGCCAAACGGGCGGCGAAATTGGCATCTCCAAACTTACCGAGGCCGTCTCCGCTCAATCGATTGATCTGGCGATCGCGGTGTCTCTATTCACGCACTTGGATTATGCGGCTGCGGTAGCGATGCTGACCTCGATCCACCATGCTCTGAAAAGCGACGGCCGTGTGTTTGTGACTGTGTTTGTCCTGGATGCTGAAGCCAGAGGCGGCATCGAGGGCGGCCGGTCGGCGTTTAGTTTCCAGCAGAGAACCGCGACCGGCAAGCTCTACGCCGAGAAGAGCGACGACCCCACTTTTGCCGTAGCCTACGATGGCGATCTCCTGGAGGAATTGATTGGCTCGGCGCGCTTCCAAGTCGAGCGCCGCGTTCAGGGCTATTGGTCGAACGGCGGACCTGGGGAAAGCTTTCAAGATGTCTTGATCTTGCGGAAGGCTAGACGGGGCTAGTGGAGCGTGAAGGTAATCGCATATCGGGTCCTGAGGTTTGGCTTGGTCCTGCTCGCAGTAAGTCCTGCGATCTTCACCCTTCGTCTGGTCGCAAAATACGGCGTCGATATTCCTTACGCGGACGAATGGACCTTTGCCCCCCTCCTGGTCAAGGCACACACGAACGCGCTGACTTTCTCCGACTTCTTTGCGCAGCATAACGAGCATCGCTATGTTTTTCCAAAGCTGTTGCTGGTCGGCTTCGCCCAACTTGCCGGCGGCAATTTGCGGGTCCAAATGCTGTTCTCCGTTCTGCTGTGCGGACTGACTTCGCTGAATCTCTGGCTGATCCTCCGCCGCACGCTTCCGCTTATTACGCTTGAGAAAAGGCTCCTGCTGCTCACGCTGCTCAATTTGGTCCTCTTTTCGCCAGTCCAGGCTGAGAACTGGACGTGGGGATTTCAGTTCGTCCTTTTTTTGATCAACTTTCTGCTAACGACTGGCGTTCTAGTCGCTACTTCAGAGCTTTCCATTCCGAGAAAATTTGCAGTCTGCGTCGTGATCGCTCTTATCGGAACGTTTACCTTTGGAAACGGTTTTGTCTTGTGGGTAACAACTTTTCCGCTCGCCCTGGTCTTCCGAGAGCGGGAATCACTTAAACGGAGGTTGATTTGGTTCGCAGCCTGGGCATCCGCGTGCGCCACCACCATAGTCATCTATTTCATTCACTATGTCAGACCCGCTCATCATCCAAGCATTGCCGCCTCGAGCAACCCTCTCGACTACTTCCTTTACATCGCGACGTTCCTCGGCGCGCATTTGTCGCGGGCGGCGCGCACCGAATCGATCGTGGTGGCACTAACTATCGGAATACTCCTTCTGACCATCTATTTCGGCGCGATGGGTTTTACCTTTTTCCGAGGCACCCCACTCCTCGTTAGGCGGCTGACACCCTGGTTGGGAATTGGGGGCTTTGCCATGGCAAGTGCATTTTTGGCGGCCCTGGCGCGGATCGGATTCGGTATTAACCAAGGGCTGGATTCTCGATATACGACGTTCTCTCTTTGTATGTCGGTGGGCGTGATCGGGTTGGTTTCGATCATGCGCGAAACGCTGCGCGCATCCCAAGGACCAGGCGAGCGGTTCAAGCATTTCTATGTTCGCCTGGAGACCGCTTTCTTGACGGCTTTCCTCGTAGCTATCTTTGTTTCCTGGTCGTGGGGCGTAGAATCAATTAAATCCATCGAGCGAAGCCGGCTTTGGGGCAAGGGGGCGTTGCTCCTTGGTAATGTGCTAAACGTCGGAATTGTCTACCAAACCTACCTGGGAGGTTGGGGGCCCGATGTGTTGAAGTATGCCAATATGGAGGATTCGATAGGCTTGCTGCATCCGGCGCTGTTCAAAACAACAGAAGTTTCTCGATTACCCACGGTCGCGGCGACCAAGACTGTTCTAGGATATGTTGAACACGTCATCGGTTCGGATGGGCCCTGCGAAGTAACGGGCTGGGCGGTGCTACCCAGGAAGCGTCGGGTGGCGGACTGCGTGGTGGTCGCCTACCAGAGTCCGGGTCAGGAACCAATTATTTTCGGCGTGACCGACCAAGTGAGCGACCGGCCCTTTGTCGCCGAGGCTTATCGCCGGAAAGAGCTTGTGCGCTGCGGATGGACCGTTCATTTCCAACGCCCGGCTGTTCCTCGCGGAGAACACCGTATCTCGGCCTGGGCCCTGGATGCGCGAATTGGAACTTTTCACGAACTAAACAGCACGCAGATTCTGCCTTAAAATGCTCTTTCGACGGTGAGATCTTTCGCGCGCGGGTGGCGTAAGATTAGCTCATCTTTGTTTCACGGGGCATTCGCAGGATATTGGTGGAACCGTGTCCTCAGCCGTTCAAGGATCAATGACGACTATCGCCGTGAATTTTCGCACCGCCGTTTGCCTTGGGCTGAGCGCTTGCGCCTTTTTCGCCGGAAGCGTGTCGCACGCCCAAACAATCGTCAGGGTTCCGACCGATCAAGCGACCTTCTCGGCCGCGTTGGCGGCAGTTCCGGACGGCGGAATTATCGAAATGGCCGCAGGCACCTACCAGGCGCCCCATGGTGCGTTCACCATTTACACGGATCCGACTATTCCACCCGCCGCTCCGAAAGCATTTACGGTGCGCGCCGCGCCCGGGGCCACTGTCATCCTGAGTGGCGGCGGCGCCACGGACATCCTGCGCTTCACCAACAGGACTTTGGCTGAAGGGAAGCCGCTGACTTTTGAGCGAATCATTTTCGCGGATGGCCTGACGACGGCCAGGTTCCTGGGCGGAGGGCTCACCCTGGTCAACGCGGAAGCCGTTTTCATCGGTTGCACCTTTCAAAACAATTCGGCGAATTCGGCTAACGGCACGGGCGGAGGCGGACTCTGGATCGCCTCCAGCGCGGTCGCTTTTCAGGACTGCACGTGGAGTGGCAATACCTCGCCGAACTTCGGCGGCGGACTCACTTCTCTCGATTCTCGAATCTTCTTCCGAAATTCCATCTTCAGCGACAATCGAGTTAATTTACCCGGACACGTCAACAACTCCGCCGGCGGAGGCGTTTACGCCGTCAACTCAACGGTCCAGATCAATAATTGCAGTTTTCGCAATAACCAGGCGGGCTATGTCGGTGGCGCGATTTATATTGTCGGCGATTGGAGAAATCCCGAGTCCACGCCCGCTTCTTTGCTCTCGGTAAGCGATTCCGAATTCACGGGCAACCTGGCCACGCGCGATGCCTCCGTTTCATTTTCCGAACCGGCCGTCGGCGGCGCAATCCACGCCGAGAATCAATCCACCCTTAAGCTCGCGCACTGCCGGTTCACCGACAATGTCGCGCGCCAGGGGGGCGCGATCAGCCTCTTCAAAGCGATCGGCGAGATCGAGGGTTGCGTCTTCAAAGGCAACCGCGGCACCGGGACCGGCGATCAGGAAGGATTCGGGGGCACAATCATGGCGCTTTCCACCGACTTCGCCCCGCCAAATCGGCGCGCAATCAGCCTTTCCATTATTGACTCAAGCTTCGAGGGGAATGGCGCCCTTTCGAGCGCGCGGCAGGGCGGGTGCATTTTTGCTTCCGGCGACTTGAATTTGACGCTGCCAAGCAGCCGCGGAGTTCTCACTCTTACGCGCGTCTCGATTTCGAATTTCTCCTCCGTGGGGGGCGGTGGCCTGCCCGGAACAGGCGGAGCCATCCTGGGTGATTTCCTCGATTTGACGATCTCCAACTCGATCATTTCGAATTGCAATTCGACCCATTCCGGCGCCGCCATTCAATTGACCCAGGCGACGGCGGCTTCGATTACGAATTTAACCGTCAACCAATGCAGATCGGGCGATCTTGGTGCCGGCATCACGATGTTCGGCGGAACATTGAATGTCAGTGATAGCAACTTTCTGGAAAATCAGAACGGCGGAGGTCGAGGCGCGGCAATAACAACCGCTCCCGCAACGGCCGGAGGCGGATTGCCCGACATGGAGGTGAATGGGTTAATCCAGGATTGCGTCTTTAGTGGCAACATCGGTGAATCCACGATTTACGACGGCGACCGGGCGACGCCCCCCTTTAATCGATTGCAGTTCGGCAACAACGCGTTTTTTCCCGGCGGTGGAAGCAATGTTTATTACACCGATGCAGCCGGTGCGAGAACGGTTGCCGGGTTGAACGCCCTGACGATCCCTCGTTCGGATGGGACTACCACGGTCAAAGCACTTTTTCCTAATGTGGCGCTCTCTTCCGCGCCGGTGGTCGGCGCGTTGTTAATGATCCCCCCAACCGTTTTGCAGACCGGGGCGCCGGGAGAAGTCTTGCCCATCCCTTCCAACCTCGCGTATGCGGCAAGCGGCGGAGCCGTTGCTCTCGACGGGACACCGCAGGCCAGCAACTGGGGGGTTGTGCCCACCTCGGCCAATGGGGTCCATACTCTGACGGTCGGGTCGACCTCAGTCTCGACCGTGCCGCCTTCAGGCGTGGCGCTTAATATTTCCACGCGTCTTCCAGTCGGCACAGATCAGAACGTTTTGATTGGCGGGTTTATCATCCAGGGACCGACTCCCAAGAACGTAATCATCCGCGCCATCGGCCCCTCCCTCCCGTTGGCCGGAACGTTGCAAGACCCGGTCCTGCAACTGCACGATGGGACTGGCGCCGTCATCGCGACGAATAATAACTGGCGTTCCACCCAGATCGGCGGACTCCTCACCTCGGGCCAGAGTATCGACATCCAAGCGAGCGGGTTGGCCCCGCTGCACGATGGGGAATCGGCCATCATCGCCACACTCAGTCCGGGCGCTTACACGGCTGTGGTCCGCGGCGCGAATAACACCACGGGAATCGCAGTGGTGGAAGGTTACGACATCGATGCCAATAAGAGCTCGAAGCTGGCAAACATCAGCACCCGTGGGTTCATTCAAACAGGCGACAATGTCATGATCGGCGGATTTATCATGGGAGGCGGCGCCGGAGCTACGCGGGTGGTGGTGCGGGGCATCGGCCCATCCCTCGGGGCTTTTGGCATTGCCAACCCGTTAGTCGACCCAATGATCGAGCTGCACGACGCCAATGGCGCGCTCATCGATTCGAACGACGACTGGCGAACGAACCAGGCCGTTATCCTGTCCACGGGTTTGGCGCCCACCAACGACGCCGAATCCGCTCTTCTGCTCGCGAATCCCGCACCCGGGGCGTATACCGCGGTTCTTCGGGGGAAGAACGGCGGAACGGGCATCGGGGTAGCCGAGGTATACGTTTTTCAATAGGGTCGGCGCTGAGCCCATACCTGATTCCGGAACCGCCGGCACCCGGCGTCTCGACGGCGCGAGCAATCATTGTTACGCTCGCACCTGTGATCACAGCCGCCTTCCACTTTCGTCGCAGCCACCCGCCCCTGGCCATCGAACGAAACAGGCCCACCGTTTCCCCTTGTGCCTGACGGAGACGATCATTTTCGGGATTTGAACGCGGAGCTGGACCGACTCCGGGCGTCGCTCATCGAATTGCGCCAGCTCCTCGCTGCGCACAGCGCTCGCGAGCCAACGCTCCCCGCCGCGCTCGAGTCCGCGAACAAACAGCTCCACTCGATCAAGACCCTGGTTCGCCTTCTGCAAACGGAGAGCACGGCGCTGGAAGCGCGCCTCGAACGCGCCGTGCGGGAGACGTGGAACCAAAAGGCCAGACGCGCTGAAGCAACAGCGCGCCTGAAGAGCCGTGAGAGTTTGCTCGAGGAAATGCAGCGCTCGGCCGCGTGGAAGGCGGTCAAACCGCTTTGGAAGCTTTTCCATCGCTCTCGCAAATCGGAGAGCCCGATCGCGGAAGGCGATCTGGAGTTTGGCCTCGATTTGCCAGCCCAATGGAAAACGAGCCGCGAAATTCTTCTCATCAAAGGGTTTTGCTATTCCCGCAGCGGAAAACAAATCGCCGGGGTGCGGGCCAAGATCGGAAGCAAGGGGCGCCTGGCACGCTACGGGCTCGAGCGGCCGGAATTAGCCCTCTCGTTGCGCGATTCTCCCCTCGCCCGCCACAGCGGCTTCACGATCGAGATTCGCGTGCCGCCGGGCACATCCACGGTTCGGCTCGAAGCGATCGAGCAAGGAGCGGACTGGCAGCCGTTTTTCGAGCACCAGCTGGAGCGGGAGAAGGGGCCGGGTTCCGATGAGGAATCGGCCGACGACGAGACAACGGCGCGAGAAAACGCCGCGAGAGAGCAGCTCCCAAGATTGGGGCCTCTTTCCGCGGACAAGGCTTTCGAGCGCCTGAAGCCCATTTTCCAAACGCACGCCGGCCGGCTCGCGGCGCAGGCGGAAAAGCCGCTCTTCAGCCTGATCACCCCGGCCTACAACACGAAACCGGAATGGCTGGCCGAGGCAGCGCTCAGTCTTCTTAACCAATCATTCGCCAATTGGGAGTGGTGCATCGTCGATGATGGTTCGCAGAACAGGCAGACGAAGAAACTGCTCGAACACTTAAGTCGCGTCAGTCCGCGCGTCCGAATCGAGTTTGCCGCCAACGCCGGCATCAGTGCCGCGACCAACCAGGCGCTCGATCTCGCCCAAGGCGATTACGTCTGTTTCCTCGATCATGACGACCTCCTCCATTGGCCGGCGCTCGAGTCGATGGCGGAAAAAATTCGGGAGGGCTACGACGTCGTTTATTCCGATGAGGACAAGCTCGACGACGCGACCGGCGAGTTGGTCGAACCCTTTTTCAAGCCGGCCTGGTCGCCGGAATATTTCCGGGGCGTGATGTATGTCGGGCATCTTCTCTGTGTCCGGCGCGAGATCGCCGTTACCACCCGATTCGATTCCGCGTTCGACGGCGTCCAGGACTTCGAGTTCATGCTGCGGGTAAGTGAGGCGGCAGCCCGAATCGGCCACATCCCGCGCATTCTTTATCATTGGCGGAAAACGCCGGGAAGCATCGCCGAAGCGGGCGACGCGAAGCCGCAAATCGGCGTGCTCCAGCAAAGCGCCGTAAATGCTCACCTCCGCCGCTTGAAGCTTCCCGCGCAAGCTCAGCCGTCGGACCTTCCGCACCGGCTCCAAATCCTGCCCGAGCCGCGGACTGATTTTCCCTCGGTGAGCCTTATCATCCCCACCAAAGATGCACCGGAGATGCTGGGCCGGTGCCTCGAGAGTATCTCGAAGAGAACGTCGTATTCAAATTTCGAAGTGATCCTCATGGACAACGAGACCACGGAGGAACGTTCGCTTCAGCTCATGCAACAATATCCAGTCCGGCGCATTCCATTCCCCGATCCCTTCAACTTTTCCCGCGCAAACAATCAGGGCGCCACGGCCGCCACCGGTGAGTTTCTGGTCTTCCTAAACAACGACGTGGAAATCATTACCGAAGACTGGCTCCAGCATTTACTTTACTACGCGGAACAACCCGAAGTGGGTGCGGCGGGCGCGTTGCTCATCTATGAAGACCGCACGGTCCAACATGCTGGTGTTGCCCTGGGAATGCGAGGCACCGCCGACCACACCATGCGCGGGTTCCCGATCGGCGTGGATGGTTACGCCGGCAGTCTCGCCTGCGCTCGCGAAGTCTCGGCCGTGACCGCCGCGTGCCTGATGATACGCAAGTCGCTCTTTCATGAACTCGGCGGCTTCAGCGAGCATTTCTTCACGGCCTACCAGGACGTGGACCTTTGTCTGCGCTTGCGCGAACGCGGGTTGCGCTTGATCTGCACGCCCCGGGCTCTGGTGATCCACCACGAGTCCGTCTCGCGCCGGAAATATTATGATATGATCGATCGAACGCTCCTTTTGGACCAATGGGAGAGCATTATTGAGCGCGGCGATCCTTATTACAATCCCAATCTCAACCTTGAACGCGGCGATTACAGCCGCCGCTCCGCGTGAGCAATATCCTCTTCGTTCTCTATCACGACCTCAGCGCGAACAGCGCTGTGCACGTGCACAATTTCGCCAATCAACTCGCCGCCCTGGGCCATTCCACCTCCGTGGCGTTCCCCGAGGGCACGGACAGCGGGAGCGGCTTGGGCGCGCAAAACTATTCCGTGCATCGCTTCGCCGAAGTCGATGGAGATTGGAGCCGCGTTTTCAGGAACAGCCAGCCGCCCGATGTCATCCACGCCTGGACGCCGCGTGAGAATGTGCGGCTCTTCTGTGAAAAAATTCGGTCGCTCTGTTCCGCCTCCCTTTTCATTCACCTCGAGGACAACGAAGAGGCGATCCTCGAAATGAATCTCGGAAGGTCCTTCGCGGACATTGCCCGCTCGACCAGCATGAAACTGCCGGGGAACCTGGCGCATCCCCGCCACTACCGCCGCTTCATCGCTGAGGCCGACGGCGTGACCATGATCATGGATCGCCTCGAAAAATTTGTCCCGCCCGCTTTGCCCAGGCTCGTTATCTGGCCCGGAGCGGACAGCCGGCTTTTTTTTCCTCGGGAAAGGGACGAGACATTCCTGGCCAGCCTCGGCGTGCCGCCGGAAAATATTATTCTTTGCTACACCGGCAACGTCCACGTCGGCAACGCACGGGAAGTTCGCAGTCTTTATCTCGCGGCGGCGATCCTTTCACGTGAGGGAATTCCCACTACGCTCATTCGCGCCGGCACGGATTATTGTCCTTTCCTCGGGCCGGATGAAAAATGGGCGCGCGCAGTTTCGGTCGATCTCGGTTACGTGAAGCATGTCGACATCCCGCGTCTCCTCGCCCTGGCGGATTTTCTCATTCAACCGGGCACCAACGATGGCTTCAATGAGTATCGGCTCCCGGCGAAGCTGCCGGAGTTTTTCGCGACCGGCCGGCCCGTGGTCCTGCCCCTGGCGAACGTGGGACGCTTCGTTCGCCACGGCGAAGAGGCCTGGGTCCTGCCGAAGGTCGACGCGCTTGGCATCGTCGATACGCTGAAAAAGCTCCGGGGCGACGAGCAATTGGCGCATCGCCTTGGCGCGGGCGCCCTTGCTTTTTGCCAGGAACACTTCAGTTGGGGCAAGAACGCCGAGAGGCTTGATGCCTTCTACGGAGAAGTCCACCCCACGCGCCAAAAACCAGCGCACGCCGGATCGGCGGCAACAGGCGTGCAGGCTTGACACGCTTGGGGCGAATTCTAATTTCAGCTATCCACCGGCCAAGAGGCTGGATTTTGCCACGCCTGTGACCGCGTTTTCTTCATTTTATCGCTCGTCGGTCGGCAAAAAAATGATCGTCGCGGTGACTGGCGTCGTTCTCATTGCCTTTGTCGTCGGACACCTTCTCGGGAACCTGCAAATTTTTCTCGGACCGGAATGGGTCAACAGCTATGCGGAAAAGCTGCGCGAGCTTGGCCCCGTGCTCTGGGTCATCCGGATTTTCCTTCTCGTGAACGTGCTCCTGCACATTTTTTACACGATCAGTCTGGCTCTCGAAAACCGGCGCGCGCGGCCGGTGCAATACAAAAGAAAGGACCACGTCAAAGCGACCTTCGCCTCGCGCTACATGGCCATGAGCGGACTGGTCGTCCTGGCCTTCATCATCTATCACATCGCGCATTTTACCGTCCGCGTTACGGATCCCCGTTTCCTGTTGCTCAAGGCCGACCCGCTCAATCGCTACGACGTCTATTCCATGATGGTTTACGGCTTTCAGAATATTTTCGTGTCGGCTTTTTATGTCCTGGGCATGTTCCTTCTCGCGCTTCACTTGAGCCACGGCACATCGAGCTTCTTCCAGTCCCTCGGCTTGAATGACGAGAAGTTGACTCCGCGGCTGGCGCTGGCCGGCCGCATTTTTGCCTGGCTGATTTTCGCGGGCTACACCTCGATTCCAGTCGCGGTCCTGCTCCATTGGGTGAAGCCCGCCCAACCGTTATGATCGGAAGCCTGGATTCCAAGATTCCTTCGGGACCGCTCGCGAACAAATGGGCGGCGCACAAAGATCACGCGCGACTGGTTAGTCCGAACAATCGCCGGAAATTCGAAATCATCGTCGTAGGGAGCGGCCTGGCCGGCGGATCGGCCGCGGCTACGCTGGGCGAGCTCGGCTACCGCGTGAAATGTTTCTGTTATCAGGATAGCCCGCGCCGCGCGCACAGCATCGCCGCTCAGGGCGGAATCAATGCCGCCAAGAATTACCAGAACGACGGCGACAGCGTCTTCCGTCTTTTCTACGATACGATCAAGGGCGGCGATTTCCGCTCGCGCGAGGCGAACGTCTACCGCCTCGCAGAGGTCAGCAATCTGATCATCGATCAGTGCGTCGAGCAGGGAGTGCCTTTCGCGCGCGAATACGGCGGGTTGCTGGCCAACCGATCGTTCGGTGGCGCGCAAGTCTCGCGGACGTTTTACGCGCGCGGGCAGACCGGGCAACAGCTTCTCCTGGGCGCTTACCAGGCTCTTTGCCGCCAGATCGCGGCGGGCACGGTGGCGATGTTTCCGCAAACCGAGATGCTCGATCTCGTTTTGATCGATGGGCACGCCAAGGGCATCATCACGCGAAGTTTGGTCACCGGGAAAATCGAATCGCACTCGGGCGATGCCGTCGTCCTCGCGACCGGCGGCTACGGAAATGTTTTTTACCTCTCGACCAACGCGCGTGGCTGCAATGTCACCGCAACCTATCGCGCCTACAAAAAAGGCGCGCTCTTCGCCAATCCTTGTTTTACCCAGATTCATCCGACCTGCATTCCGGTCAGTGGAGCCAACCAGTCGAAGCTAACCCTGATGTCGGAGTCGCTGCGCAACGACGGGCGCGTTTGGGTTCCGAAAAAACCAGGCGACAAACGTCCGCCAGGTCAGATTCCGGAAGACGAACGCGATTATTATCTGGAGCGAAAGTATCCGAGCTTCGGAAATCTGGCGCCGCGCGACATCTCTTCGCGCGCCGCCAAGGAAGTTTGCGATGAAGGCCGCGGGGTCGGCGAGAGCGGGCGCGGTGTTTATCTGGATTTCTCCGATGCCATCCATCGCCTCGGAGAAAACACGATCCGCGAACGCTACGGAACCCTCTTTCACATCTACGAAAAAATCACGGGCGAGAACGCCTACGAGCGTCCGATGCGGATCTATCCGGCCGTGCACTACACCATGGGTGGATTGTGGGTCGATTACAATTTGATGAGCAATGTCCCGGGGTTGCACGTGATCGGGGAAGCGAATTTTTCGGATCACGGCGCAAACCGGCTCGGCGCGAGCGCCCTCATGCAAGGCCTCGCTGACGGTTATTTCGTGTTGCCCTACACGCTGCCGGCGTATCTCGCCGGACAGATCGGCAAACGCCCCGCCACGGACCATCCGGAATTTCGGAAAGCGGAAAATGACGTGCAGGCTCGAACCAGGAGGCTGCTCGCGGTCGATGGAAAACGCTCGGTCGATTCATTTCATCGCGAGCTTGGTCTGCTTCTTTGGGACAAATGCGGGATGGCGCGGAATGCCGCTGGGCTAACCGAAGCGCTGAACCGGATTCCGCCGTTGCGCGAAGAGTTTTGGTCCCGCAGTGGCGGGATTCGTGTCCCCGGCGAGGGCGAGGAATTCAATCAATCGTTGGAGAGAGCGGGGCGCGTCGCCGATTTCCTGGAATTCGCCGAGCTCATGTGTACGGACGCGCTGACCCGCGACGAGTCCTGCGGCGGCCATTTTCGCGAGGAACATCAAACGCCCGACGGTGAAGCGTTGCGCGACGATGAAAACTTCGCGGATGTTTTCGCGTGGGAATATCAGGGCAACGGATCCGTCGCCGCGCCCAAGCTGCATCGGGAACGGCTTGCCTTCGAGACCGTCGAATTGACGCAGAGGAGCTATAAGTGATGAGCGGGAGAAGCGTGAGAGCTTTAAGTCTTAAGCTTTAAGTTTTAAGGAAGAACGCATCGACCGCGCAACACTTAAAACTTAAAGCTTAACACTTAACACTTTCATGAAGTTCAAACTCAAAGTGTGGCGCCAGAAAGATCCCAAGACCAAAGGGAAGCTCGTCGAGTACGAAGCGGCCGGCGTTTCACCAAACACGTCATTTCTCGAGATGCTCGATGTCGTCAACGAAGGCCTTGTAGAGCGCGGCGAAGATCCGATCGCGTTCGATTCGGATTGTCGCGAGGGCATCTGCGGCACCTGCTCGCTCACAATCAACGGCGAGGCGCATGGCCCGGATCATCCGGGCGCCGCCTGCGAAGTTTACATGCGGAGATTCAAGGACGGCGCCACGATTGTGGTGGAGCCGTTCCGGGCGAAACCATTTCCCTTGATTAAGGATTTGGTCGTCGATCGGAGCGCGCTCGACCGGATCGTGGAGGCGGGCGGGTTTGTCGCCGCGCGGGCCGGCTCCGCGCCGGAGGCGAATTCCATCCTGGTGCCAAAACACCAGGCGGACCGTGCCATGGAAGCGGCGGCCTGCATCGGCTGCGGCGCTTGTGCGGCGGCTTGCCCGAATGCGTCGGCGATGCTCTTCACCGCCGCGAAAGTCTCACACCTTGCCTTCCTGCCTCAGGGTCAGCCGGAACGGACGAGCCGCGTCTTGAAGATGGTGAGCGCGATGGACGCCGAAGGTTTCGGCAATTGCACGAACACTTACGAGTGCGAAGCGGTTTGCCCCGCCAAGATCAGCGCCAGCCTGATTGCGAAACTCAATCGCGAGTACGCGATCGCGAGCCTGCGCCGAAACGCAGGCGAATAAGCTGGGTAGCGCACGCGTCTCGCGTGCTGGCTTCGGCGTCCCGCCGAAGCGAACTTTCTGGTGCTTCATGCGCAAGAAAAGATTGTTTCGGCGAGACGCCGAAACCAGCACGCGAGACGCGTGCGCTACCCAGTCGTGCAAACACGCGTCCACAATGCCGAATCAAGATCCTCATGGACACGCGCGGCCAGTTTTTCTGCATCCGCGCCTTCGCGCAAAACCGCAAACACAGTCGAGCCGGAGCCAGACAGCAACGCGGCGCCGACTTCCGGCTGGCGGCGCAACCATGTCTTCAGATAGCCCAGCAGAACAAATTTTGCGAAAACCGGCCGTTCGAGATCATTCGCGAACCGGACGCCAGAGAAATTCTGCCCCACATAGTCCACGCCCGGGAGTTTCCGGGAACTTTTCCAACGCTGGTAGGCCCATGGCGTCGGCACCCCGAATTCCGGTTTGACCAGCAAAAGCTTGAAACTCACCGGCAGCCTGGCCGGCTCGACAATCTCGCCGCGGCCCCGGCAAATCGCGGCCGAACCAAGAATGAAAAACGGGACGTCCGACCCAATTTGAGCGGCGAGTTCGATCAGGTCTTTTCGGTCGAGATGCGTTTCGAAAAGTTCGTTTAACCCGAGCAACGTGCTCGCGGCGTCACTGCTGCCACCGCCCAAACCGGCGCCATGCGGAATTTTCTTCTCCAGGGCGATCTTAACTCCGCTCTCGCTCTTCGCGGCCATGCGGAAAAGTTTGGCGGCTCGGACGACAAGATTATCGTCGCCCTTCGACAGCGAAGAATCGTCGCAGGAAAACTGGATGCCGCCCGTGGATTCGCCCCGCTCGATCGTCAGGCGATCCGCCAGCGAGATCGGCGCCATCAGGCTTTCGATCTCGTGGAAGCCGTCTTCGCGCCGGCCTTTGATTTCGAGCGAAAGATTGATCTTCGCCGGCGCATAAAGCTGCATATCTTTATCTCTCCACAAAATTTCTCGGAATTACAGAATGAAGTCGCCTTCGAGCCCAATCAGCCCTCGCGACCGTTTGATTGTGGCCCTCGATTTTCCGACACAGGCCAGGGCGCTCTCTCTTGTCTCGGTCCTGTCGGGCTCGGTTTCCATTTATAAGATCGGACTGCAACTTTACACGGCGGCAGGTCCGGAAATCGTCCGGGCGGTCGCCGCGACCGGCGCTGGAATATTCCTCGATCTAAAGCTGCACGATATTCCAAACACAGTGGCGAAAGCGGTCGCGGCGGCGGGCGAGCTTGGGGTGCAAATGTTGACCGTTCATCTGAGCGGCGGCCGGGCGATGCTCGAGACCGCGGTGGAAGCCAGGCCGCCTGGGCTGTCCCTCCTGGGTGTTACGGTGTTGACAAGCGCCACCGACGAAACGCTTCGCGAAACCGGCGTTAACTCCCCGATCGAGGATCAGGTCGTTCGCCTCGCGGATCTCGGCAAAGCATCCGGCGTTGATGGATTGATTACGAGCCCACATGAAGTCCGGATTCTCCGGGAACGGCTTGGTCACCAAATGAAGTTCATTACGCCAGGCGTTCGTCCCACCTGGGCGGCGGCCGACGATCAGAAGCGATTCACCACTCCCACTGAAGCGTTGAAAAACGGCGCCGATTATCTCGTCATCGGACGGCCAATTACGGCCCACCCGGACCCGCGCCAGGCCGTCGAACGGTTGCTCGAGGAGATGGCGGACTAGCCCTGCTGCGCGGCAAACATGCTCGACGAGCTGCTGGTCTACGACGACAACGAACCACGCGCCGCCCCGCTCAATATGGCGGTCGACGAAGCTTTCCTGGAAAGCGCGACCGTTCCGACGCTCCGATTTTATCGCTGGCGAGGTCCGGCACTCTCGTTCGGTTATTTTGGATCCTACGCGGATGTCGCGGACCAGAGCGGCCACCGTGAAATCGTCCGCCGCTGGACCGGAGGCGGAGTCGTTCCCCATGGGGCAGATCTCACCTATTCGGTCATCATTCCCGCGCGGCATCCGTTCTTCGCCCTTTCGTCGCTCCGGATTTATTCCGATCTGCACGAGGCGATTTCGGTGGCGTTGAAGGCCAACGGCGTTGAAGCGACCCTCGCGGACGCGGTTTCGCCGAAAATTTCGGAGAATTGTTTCGCCAATGCGGTGCGGGCGGACGTGATCAGCCAGGGCCGGAAAATTGCCGGCGCCGCCCATCGGCGGACCCGCGCCGGACTGCTGCACCAGGGAAGCATTCAGCACGCTCAATTGCCGGACCGATTTCGCGCCGACTTTGCCGGCGCGCTTTGCGGCCGACTCGAACGCAGAGCGCTGCCGCAAGAACTGGCCGACCGCGCCACGACAATCGCGCGGATGAAATACGGAACTATCCAATGGCTGACCCGGCGGTAGCGCAGACCAGAAGCGAAATGGTTGTTTCTCCCGGCGCGATAATGTATTCGGTTCCCAGCGAACCTGGTCGCCCATGAGCCCATGAATATTCTATCGGAACAGCAAGCCCGCGACCGGCAGTTGAGCTTGCCGCGCGATGGCCTGCTGGCAGGCGTCAGTCATGAATTTGCCACGGAGCTTCAACTCCACGGCACCTTCGTGGAGTACAACCAGCAGATGATCGTCAACGCGGGATCCCCAACGGAGTACGTTTTTTGTTTGATCGACGGTCGAGTCAAGATTTCTCGCCGGAACGACGACTTCGGGAGAGTCCACCTCGCCACGCTCGGCCCCGGACAATGGTACGGTGAGACGGAAATCTTTCTGCGCGGAGCAGCGAACGAGGAAGTTTTCGCCGAAGGCGAAGTGATCGTCTGGACGATCGCACCCGACACGCTCCGGGAGTTGTTTTTTACCTCCCCGGCCGCCGTGCAGTTGCTCTATAATTTCGGCGTTCTCCTCGCGCAAAAAGCCTCGGTGAAAGCGCAGGCGCCCGCCCCGGTATCGACGGCCGCCGTGGCGGAGTAGCGCCAGGTTCCGGCTCTTGTTTTTCAGCCGGCCGCAAGCTGGAAGCTTGCGCTGCATTGGCCGTCCTTCTATCGTGCGGATGTGGAAGTTTTTGCACATTCGCGCGCGCCCGCCGCGTCCCCAGACCGAGCTTTGGCGCGAGTAACGCTCGGTGTGCAAACACAGTTGGAAGAAGTCGAAGCGCGCATCGCCCAACAGGCCGCCGAATTCGATCCGGCGATCGAAGGCTACGTCTCCTACGCCATTGGGGGCCGCGGCAAACGGTTGCGGCCGCTCGTGGCCCTGCTCAGCGGTGGCGCCAGCGGCGGAATCAGCTCGGCTCATCTCGATCTCGCCGTGATCGTCGAGTTAATCCACATCGCCACGCTCGTGCACGACGACATCATGGATGAAGCCGAACGCCGGCGGGCCCAGCCCACGGTCAACGCCCGCTGGGGAAACTCGCTCAGCGTCCTCTTGGGCGATTGCCTCTTTGCCCAGGCGCTGAATCTCTCGACCAATTTCGACAACACCGAGGTTTGCCGGACGATCGCGCGCGCGGCCCGCGAAGTTTGTTCCGGCGAAATCATCCAAACCCAGCGGCGCTTCGATCTGCACCTCGGGATCGCGGATTATCTCCGGATCATCGAAATGAAAACGGGCTCCCTCTTTGCGGCCGCGGCCGAGCTGGGAGCGGTGATCAATGGCGCCGAGCCTGAGACGACGCGCGCGCTGAAAGATTTCGGGCGGAAGATTGGCGCCGCCTATCAGATTTACGACGATTGCCTGGATATCGCCGGAAACGAAACGGAGATCGGCAAGACTCTCGGGACCGATTTGCGGCATGGAAAATTGACCCTGCCCGTGCTGCTCCTCCTCGCCTCCGCCCCGGCCGCCGAGCGCGAACAATACTGCGAGCTGATCCTCAAAGAGAAGTCCGGCGCGATTACGAAGCTGTTGAAAATGGACTCCCCCAACGGCGCATTGAAGGCATCCGTTGACGCGGGAGAAGAGTTGATTCGCGATGCGCAACGCGAGCTGGAGGCGCTCCCACCCAATCAATACACCGATTCACTTTTCCAGTTCGGGGATGCCCTCAGGGAATTGCTCGACCAATTTCGCGCCTGAAATCGGTGGACGGGGCGGAGCCCGTCCCGCCAGGGCGTCTTTCCCATGGCCCAAATAACAATCCGTGAGATGCCGCAGGGCGAGCGGCCGCGCGAAAAACTTCTCGCTCGGGGCACCGGAGCTCTCACCGACCCGGAACTGATCGCGATCCTGCTCCGGACCGGCGTGCCCGGCGCGAATGCAATCGATGTCGCTCGAAAGCTCCTGGAGAAATACAAATCTCTCTCCGGCTTGAGCAGGTGCTCCGTAAAAGAAATCGAGACGATTCGCGGTATTGGCAAAGCGAAAGCGATCCAGCTTGTCGCCGCGTTCGGTCTCGGCCAGCGCCTGGCGAATGAGCGCTTGTCGCGGCAAAAACTTGATTCGCCCGAGCTCATTCACGACCTGGTGGCGGCTGAAATGCGGACGCTCCACAAGGAGTCGCTCCGCGTCATTCTCCTCGATACGCGCTATCATCTGCTCCGGATGGAGGAAGTTTCGCTGGGCAGCGTCAATGAGAGCATCGCGCATCCTCGCGATGTCTTTCGTCCCGCGGTGATTTCGTCGGCCTACGCAGTAATCGTGGTGCACAATCATCCGTCCGGAGATCCCTCCCCCAGCCAATCCGATCACAGCCTGACGAGACGCCTGGCCGACGCAGCGGAGCTTCTCCAGATCAAGCTGCTCGATCACATCATCATCGGCGCGCCGGCCGAGGGGCGGTTGCCCTATTTTAGTTTCAAGGAGGCGGGCGTCCTTTGAAAATTCACCAAACAGCAATCGTGGGCGCGGGCGCGCAGATCGGCGCCGAGGTGGAGATCGGGCCGTATTCGATTGTTGGGCCGGAAGCCATTATTGGGGACAAATGCGTGATTCAGTCGCACGTGGTGATTGAGGGATCGGTGCAACTGGGCGCCGGCAATTTCATCGGGCACGGCTCAATTATTGGAAGTTCCCCGCAGGATCTCAACTTCCAGACGCAAACCAAGAGCCGAATTGAGATCGGCAATGCCAACGTGATTCGCGAACATTGCACGATCCATCGCGGCGCAACGGAAGGAAGCGCGACGGTTCTCGGCGATGGGAATTTCCTCATGGTGAATGCTCACGTAGGGCACGATTGCAAAATCGGGAACGGCGTCGTCATCGTAAATGATTGTCTCCTCGCCGGACATGTTCGGATCGACGACCGCGCGTTCATCGGCGGCGGGTCGCGCTTTCACCAGGGCATCCGGCTCGGCCGGGTCGTAATGGCTGAGGGCCGATTTACTAAAAATCTGCCGCCGTTTCTGATCGCGGCGAAAAATCAGGTGTTTGGCGTGAACATTCTCGGATTGCGGCGCGCGGGTTTCAGCCCGGCGGATCGCGACGAAATCAAGCGAGCGTTCAAGCTTCTTTACAAAGGCGGATTGAACACGAAGCAGGCCCTGGAGAAAGCGGCGGAATCGGAGTTCGGTCCCGTCGGGCGCGAGTTTTTCGAGTTCGTGGCCGAGGCCGGCAAACGCGGGATCGTTTCTTACAGCGCCGATCCTGAGGGCGAGGATTAGGGACGTCGACTTTCTCCGAATGGCAGAAGGAACTGCGCCTCGAGCGAAGCTTCGGTTGGTAGGGCGAGACTCTGTCGAGCCGGATCGCGAAACAATCTACGGCTCGACGGAGTCTCGCCCTACCAAAGCCAGCTGACTCCTCAATAATTCCTTCTCCCTGCGCAAAAGGCTTGGCGAGGCTCAGCGAAGCGCCAAAAACGCGAGCATCCGGCCGGTGCGGCCTTTTTCCATGCGATAGGAATAATACCGATTGAGGTCACACCCCGTGCAAACGCCGCAGTCGTGCACCGACACCACTCCGAGATCGCGGCATTGCCGCACGATCTCAGCCGCGAAATCGGTTTCGTAATGCGGAGGGCGAATGCACGGACTGAGTTGCACCACGATATCCGAGGCGCGCGAACCAAAATATTCGGTCATCGATCTGGCCGCGTTTGAAACGACACCGAGCTCAGTGCCCTTTTTCCCGGAATGGACCAGGCCGATCGCACCGCCCACGGGATCGGCCAGATACACGGCGCAGCAATCGGCCACGTAAATGCCGAGACAAATGCCACGTTGATTCGTGATCAGGCCGTCGCAGCTCTCAAAACAGGCGTCGTCCGCGGTCGCCGCATCGACCAGACCGATGCGTTCGCCGTGCACTTGCTGCGCGGTAATGAACGGGGCGCGGTCGAGGCCATGCTCCCGCCGGATTTCCCGATGAACACCATCCAGGCGGGTAAGCGCCTCCATCTTATCGTGCGACACCTCGATGCCGGGGACACGCAGGGTGAAACCGTGAACGACGTTCGGCAGCGCGTTTAGCGCCGGGAACCGCTCAGCCGGGAGCTGGCCTGCGTTCACTTACCGGAAGTGGTCGTCCGCGTGCGCGTGGTCGTTGTCGTCTGGACGGGTTGCCTGTTTCCGGCCTGATTCAGCTCGAGCGGACCTGGCTTTGGCGCGGGCGTAGGGCGAGCGTCGGTCTTCAACTTGCTTCGCGTCTTCGGTTCGTCGAGCTCGTTCGAATAAACAACTTCGATGGCGGTCACGCGATCGAATCCGGCCTGGGCGGTGTTGTAATCATAGAGTGCTTGCAACCGGTTGGATTGCGCCTGCGTTACCTCAACCCGCGAATTCAGGACTTCGAGCTGAGTGCCCGCACCCGCACTCAGGCGCGCGCTGGCGAGGCGAAGAGCTTCCTCCGCCTGTCCCACGCTTTGTTCCGTTGCTTTAACCAGCTCCGCGCTCTGCTTCACATTGGAATCCGCTTGCTGGACCTCCAGCTCAACCTGTCGGACCGCGTCATCGTACGTGATCTGTGATTGCCGAAGAATCGCATCGGCTTGTTTGACTGCACCGTAAGTCGCGCCCCAATCCCAAATGGCCCACGTCCCCGTGCCCCCGATAACATAGCCCGAACGCATCGCGTTGATATTTTCGCTTATCGGCGAACTGCGCAAATCTTCACCGGCACTGACGTTGAGTGTCGGGAAATATCCGGCGCGCGCCACCCGCACCTGCTCGGCATTGGACAGCATGGTCGCTTTTTGCTGTTTCAAAAAGGGCCGCCGCTCCTTGGCGACTTCGATTGCCATTTCGAGCGGCATGCGGCGCGGCTGATAGAGCAATTCTCCCACTGCCTCCAGGGGCGCTCCATCCCCGCGGGCCGGGTCGAAATCGAGCCCCAGCGTTTTCGCGAGCTGGAGCTGCGAGATGCGGTAGTTGTTTTGGGCGGTAATCAGCACTGGATATTGATTCGAAAGCGCCACCTGCGCTTGCAGGACGTTGAAACGCGGCACCGTGCCGGCCTCGAATCGATTGGTTTGGTCCTGAAGCTGGCTCTGCAAGAGCTTGACCGATTCCTCCTGCACACCGACGAGCGCGCGATTGAGGAGAATCTGATAGAACTGCTGCTTCACCGTCGCGATGACCAGATCGATGGTATCCCGAAAACCAAAGTAACTCGAGTCGCGTTGAAAGGTGGCTGAACGAATATTCGAGATGACGCGCCCGCCGGCGAAGATGACCTGCGTCGCCTGCAAGGAAATGCTGTATTGCGTGGGCACACCGGAGAGGCCGCCCCCGTCCCCCGACGAAACTGAGCCAAGTTTAGGATCGGTGTTCTGAATCTGGAGGTTCGCGCCGATCTGCGGCAAGGCTTCCGCGCGGACCGCGATGTAAAGACCTTTCGTCCGTTCAATCTCCTCGCGCGCGATCTGGATGCTGGCGTTGCGTTGCAGCGCAGTCAGGATCGCCTGTTGCAGAGTGAAGCGCGGAATGACCGAGCGATTCATCTGGACGACTTCCGTGCCGGCCAGGAGCAGAGGATGAGGAAGAAAGGCCAGGCCCGTGACCAGAATCAAGGCATTGGAAAAAATTTTTCGCATGAAAGACAAAAGCGTGACGGATTAAAAAGAGATTGGTTTCGACGAGAGAGAGCCGCGGTCCGGACCGTTAGCGCTGCCTGCTATGCATTCCGCGTGCCGCATTCCCTCTGGATGACTTAACCCACTGTCAAATAGCTCTTTAACAAATGGTCCTCGATTAGGTGGGCGGCAAATTGTTCCCACGTTCGGGATCAGCGTGTTCCATTTTCGAAACGCCGCGACATTAAGAGATCTCGTCGCGATTTACTGCGCAGCGGCGGATCGTCCTTCGCCTGGCAGTAATCGTAGATCTTGCTGTAAATCTGGAGCCAGGCTTTCTGCTCCGCGCGAGTCAGATGAGTCATGACTTTCATCACATTGCCCACCATTTCTTCGCGAATGCGCCGCACCAGGGCGGAGCCCTTTTCCGTGATGCAAACCATGACCTTGCGCCGATCTTCGCGCGCGCTCGAACGCACGACGTAACCGAGATTCTCGAGACGTGCGACCAAACCGCTCGCAGCGGCCGTCGTATGTCCCATTTTTTGGGCGATGGCGGACATGGTCAGCACTTCCTTGTGATCCAACGCCGCCAGGAGAAAAAACTGCGGAAAGGAGACGTTGCCCGGCGCCAGCTCCTTGCAGAGATGCAACACGAAACAACGCTGCATCTCGAGAATGATATGCGAGAGCCGTTCCGCGTCGGCGCGGAATTGGCCCATGCCGTCCAGCGTAAGCTGCGTTGCAGTGGCGGATGCTCTGGCGGTGGCGGTCTTCAACGCGCATAAGCTAAAATGCTCGCGGAGGGTGTCAAACGCGGGCACGAACAAACGCGACCATCAATCGAGAGCGAAAATGGCTACGGTGGCCCCGCCCGGAAAGATTTCTCCCGGCGGAACTCGGAGAAGCGCATTCGCGCGGCTCAATCCATATAACGCGTGCGATTCCTGGCGGCCGACCGGCGTAAACTTTCCGCGCGCCACCTGGCCGCGCACGTAATGGGGACGGTCGCTCGGATTTTGCACTTCCCCGGCCAGCTGCGCCTCGTACGTTGGCAGGGTAAGTTCACTTTCATTGGCGCCCATCATTCGAAGGATCGCGGGCCGGACAAAGAGGAGAAAAGTGACAAACGCCGAGACTGGATTGCCCGGCAATCCAAAGATTGCGCACCGGCCGGCGCGGCCAAAGAGAAACGGCTTGCCCGGCTTCACGGAGACGCGCCACAAATCGGTTTGCGCGCCCACGGAGCTCAGGGCTGGCTTCACCAGATCGCGCGCGCCGACCGAAACGCCGCCTACGATTATCAGGACATCGTGTTCGAGACCGGTTCGAAGTGCGGCTTCGAGCGAAGGCGCTTCATCCGGACAATGTGCGACCGTGGCGACGGCAGCTCCCCATCTTTCGCAGAGCGCCCGGAGGAGCGTCGAATTGCTTTCATGGATTTGTCCCTCTTCGGGCGATCCGCCGGGCTGGATCAATTCGTCGCCCGTGGTGACGACCGCCGCGCGCACGTCGCCGCCAACTTCCACGTCAACGAATCCTTGCGCTGCCAGCAAGGCGAGCGTTTGCGATTGAATCCTTTCGCCCGCTCCGAGAATTTTTTGCCCCTCGACTAAATCCGATCCGCGGCGCCGCACGAACTCTCCGGCCTCGACTTCCGCGTCGATGAAAATCTCCGAGCCTTCCCGTCGAACATCCTCCTGCATGACCACCGCATCCGCGCCTTCCGGCATTGGGGCTCCTGTAAAAATGCGGATGGCTTCTCCCGGCGCGATCCGAAGCTTGCGATCGGTCCCGGCGGGCTGTTGGCCGACGACCCGCTGGCTTTGTCCAGCCCGGCAGGAACTGGCGACGACCGCGTAGCCGTCCATCGCCGAGTTGTCGAAGAGCGGAAGAGCGATCCGCGCGAAAATATCCTGCGCGGCAAATTTCGCCCGCGCCTGGGCCAGGGGCAGGCGCTTCGAAGGAAGCGGTTTCACGCTCCCGAAGATATGGGTCAGCGCGTCGTCTTCCGTGATCACAAGAGGTCTCTCTATCGCCTTCGCTCCGCGCCGACAACTATTCTCGAACGCCGCGGTTGCGGCCGGCATGGTTGACGAGCCTCCGCGGCGCTCCTATTCTCGCACTCTGTTGGTGAGGTGGCTGAGTGGTCGAAAGCAGCGCTTTGCTAAAGCGCCGTACCCCAAAAGGGTACCGAGGGTTCGAATCCCTCCCTCACCGCCAGCTATTACTCGCACGATGTACCTCCCGCGTTTCTGGCCTTGCGTGTTCGAGCCAGGAGATTCGAACGCAGTTCGACTGGTGGGGCGCGTCACGCGCGAGGGTTAGAATCCCGCCCCTGCGGGATCACTCTCCAGAGCCAAAGCGCCAGCTTTGGATAATCCCTTCTTTACCCCCAGTTTGCGCTATCCAGGGTGATTGACTTTCGGCAATCCCTCGAAGCCAACGGATTCGCGGAGCCTTTGCATCGGGAAAGCTGGCCCGGGGTCGTTCTTGCGCTCGGGCGCGATGTCTTCGTGACCGCAAACGTCATCGAGCTTGTAGCGGTTCGACCAACACCTTCGCGACGGCGAAACAGACGTCGAGCTGCGCGGCGGGATAGATTACCGGAACCGATCCGGTGGGGCGGGAGTGGGCTCCTCCGTTGCCTCTTCCGTCCGCTCCGGCGCCGGCGTCGGCTTCGGGGTCGGCTTGGGAGTGGTGCGCGTCGTTTCCTTCTTTTCCTTCTTTTTCTTCGATTTTTTGGATCCGCTATCCCTCGCCACCATGACGCGGCGCTGAAGAGTGCTGCCAGTTTGCCGCGGCATCAGGATCTCCTCCCGGTTGGCTAGTTGTGATTCCGAGGCGCAACCGGCCCCTCCGAGAGCGAAACAGACGATAACCAAAACGGCAAGCAAGCGATGATGCATATAATTCCTCTGGCGGAGAGGCAATCAGGAACCGGGCGCCGGGGCAAGAACAACCGGTCAAACCCATGCTTTTTTGCCGCCTCGCAGCCCACAACTTTTAGGGTTGGAACCCGGTAGCGGACGCACTACTGTGCGCATCCTCATGTCCGGCCGGCAACTGTTTCAAAGCGCGCTTGCTCTTTCTCTTCTCGCGTTGTGCACCAGCTGCGCGGAACTGGAAAAGGCGAAACAGGCGGCGACTGATGCCGCCAGGACCGCCGCCGCCGCCCTCCAGCCGGACCGGACTTATTGGAATGACGAGGGCGTCTCCGGCGCGCCGAAAATCGTGGTGAGTCTAAGCAATCAGCGCGCGTATTTTTTCAGAGGAAAAACGGTTGTCGGCGAATCGAACGTTTCTACCGGCAGGCGCGGTTTTTCGACTCCGCCGGGCCATTATCGGGTAGTCTGGAAACACGAGGACCATATCTCGACTCTTTTCGGCGATTACGTGGACGCCTTCGGCAATGTCGTGAAATCGAATGTCGACTCCCGCAAGGATCGCCGTCCGCCTGGAACGCATTTCGACGGGGCGCGCATGCCCTACGCCATGTTTTTCCGGGGCGGCTACGCCATGCATGAAGGTTACGTTCCGCCGCATGCGGCCTCTCACGGTTGTATCCGCCTGCCCCACGGGATGGCCGAGCGCTTTTTCGAGGCCGCGCCGCTCGGGACGCCGGTCATCGTGAAGAAGTAGCTACCCTGGAGGCCACGCCAGCGGCCGCTTGCCCAACACGTGCAGATGCAGGTGCGGCACGCTTTCGCCCGCATCCGGCCCGCTGTTGATCACGACGCGATAACCGGACTCGAGCAAATCGAGCTTTTCCGCCACCTTGCGCGAGGCGAGCAGCAGCTTACCGAGCAAGGGTCCGTCGTCCTCAGTCGCATCAGCCAGCCTCGGCACAACCCGTTTCGGCACGATTAAGACATGGACCGGCGCCTGCGGATTCACATCGCGAAACGCCAGTGCCTCATCGTCTTCCCAGACGATTTCAGCGGGAATCTCTCGACGGATGATTTTCTCGAAAATGGTCACGCGATATTCTGCCGGGTTTAGCTCGCAATGCGCAAGGTGGATCGCGCGCTCCGTCGCGCGATGCTCGTTCTACGCGGCTTCGCCGCCACTTTGGTCATCGAGCTGCGGAGCGCTCGATCCACCTTCAGCGAATGAAGCACCGCAAATGTTCCAGTTCCGAACTGGACGCAAGCCGCTCGCGCACAAAGCAGATCACTTCCTCGCGCAAGGTGTCGCAGGTGCGCGTCCAGGTCTTGGCGCCGCGGAGGTGCTTCACGCACGCTTGCAGATCGCAGAGATGCAGGCTATCGGCCCGCGCGCTCACGAGGGCATTGATTCTCTTCTCCAGGCCATCAAAAAAGGCCAGTTCGTATCCGGCGCCCGCCTCCTGCGCGATCTGAAGAAGTGAAAACGAGACCGGCGGAGGCGATGGAACGAAGAACGGAACGATTTCCTTGTAACCGATCACCTTCAGCACATAGCGGACGGTTTGAGACAGTTGATCGAACGGAACGACCGACTCGTCGTTCCGGAGCCGCAAATAGAACGCGATGCTCTCGGTCACGTGATCGGTCAGCCACCAGCGCGGGTAACCGGCCTGGTCCGCCGCGCGCGTGATCGCCGCGTGCAGCCAGGCCTGATCGAACTCGAAGAGCTGGCCCGAATCGCAGCGCAGATAGGGAAATTCTTCTTTAAACGCGACCATGTGTTTCGACTTTTGTTTCGGTGTTATGTCCGGCAGCCGCCGGAGCGGCGGCCGGTGGTGATCCGCCGGACTCTGGCGAGAACAACTCAGGCTGAAGCGCATTTGGCTTGATCCGGCGGCCGAGCGCCTGGATGGCGTCGACGAATTGATCAGCGCCCTCAAAGCGGCGATGGACCGAGGCGTAGCGCAGATACGCCACTTCATCGATTACCCGCAATTTCTCGAGCACCTTCGCCCCGATCGTCGCCGAAGGAACTTCGCGGCCGCTCGTTTCGAGCTCGTGCACGATCTCGTCCACCGCCGTTTCCAGCGTGACGAGGCTGATCGAGCGTTTTTCGCACGCTTTGGCCAGGCTGTTCACGAGTTTGCGGCGGTCGAACGGTTCATGGGTGCGGTCGCGCTTGATGACGCGGAGATCGGAGCGTTCGATTTGCTCGTAGGTGGTGAACCGGTACGCGCACTGTAAACAAACGCGGCGGCGGCGGATGCTGGAACTATCACGAGACTGGCGGGAGTCGATGACTTTGTCGTCACGAAAGCCGCACTTGGGACAACGCATAGTG
>Ga0190265_10000121_pt1 | contig 79919 bp, 72 predicted proteins | sample Popmic124T_FD_133135 | JGI IMG/M metagenome (GOLD analysis project Ga0190265, IMG submission 133135) | Populus adjacent soil microbial communities from riparian zone of Indian Creek, Utah, USA - 124 T | ecosystem: Environmental > Terrestrial > Soil > Riparian zone | place: USA: Utah | collected... | reverse complement strand
GCTTCCTTCACGTCGTACCTGCCGTTGGTGGGCAGATAGTTGCCGACGGACCACGCATTCGCGGTGGTGATTCCCCCGCCCGGATTGGGCGTGACGACCGGCTGGAACTCGGCGGGAACGAAGCCCCTGATCTTTTCTTCGCGATATTCGGCGCCGATCGCGACGCTGACGTCTCCGGCCCATGTCGCGAAGGGCGTGAACGAGAGGTTGGCGCCGACGACGATCTGCTCCACCACTTCGTCGCGATAGGGATCGCCCAGCACATAGGGAAGCGCAGCCGGGTTGGCGACGCCGATCCCGAGGCGGTTGAGCGGCACGCACCCCGGGTCATTGTTGTTCGGATTGGCATCGACGTTGATGGCGCAGACGATCGTCCCCGGTGTGGCGCCGGCCGGATTTCCCGGCAGTGCGAAGACCGCGTTGGTGGCGTTGGCCATACGCTGCGTGTGCATGATGTTGCGCAGCTGCTCGCGCAGATCGGCGCGGCCATATTGTCCGAACACGTCCCAGCGCGCGGTGTTGCCGAACAGCTCGAAATCGCCCTCGGCGCCGAGCACGTAGCGCTGCACCTCGCGCTTGTTGTTCGCGACTCGGAAGGGAAGATCGGCGGCCGTCGTGGCCAGCGTGACGCTGGTGATTCCGGTCAGCTGCGCCGGGCCGAGGGCGTTGTACAGGAAGGCGTTGCAGGTGATCGGGGCTGTCGCCGGCGTCGCGGCCGCGCCGCAGCCTGTCGCGTTCAGCGAAATGCCGGTGGCAAGGTTCGGGCCGGCATTGAATAACACTTCCTGCCAATTGTATGAGCCTTCGGCGAACAGCGTGACCCCATCGGCGACCTCGAAGCTGAGCCGGCCGTAAAGGCCTACGCGATCGTCCTCGGGATCCAGACCGATGCGACGACCGGAATCATTGACCCGCCAATCGCCGCCCTGAGTCAGCGTGGGCGCGGCGGTCCCGGTGGGCGACGGGAAGGTGAGCGGGCCATATTGATATTGGAGGACCTGGCCGCCGCCGCCGAAATAAAGGCCGCGCAAGCGATTGGCGACGCCGCCGGCCGATCCGGTGATGAGGCCGCCCGGCGTCGAGTTCGCGGCACCGACCATGGTCCGGATCAGGAATTGCGGGGTGGTGCTGTTGGTCGTCCAGGCGGGATCCTGAATCCGGACGAAACCCGTATGGTTCCAGTCACGTTCGACAGTATCGAAAATGCCGTCGCGATGCGCGATCTCGCCACTCACCATCAGATGGCCGCGACCGCCGGCGAAGGACAGGCCGCCCGCGACGCCGACGGAATAGTTGAATCCGTCGCCATATCTGGTGACGCCGGTATCCCCCTGGATCCTCAGGCCCTCAAAATCATGGTCCAGGATGAAGTTGACGACGCCGCCGATGGCGTCCGAGCCATAGCTGGCCGACGCGCCGCCCGTGACCACCTCAACCCGGTTCACGAGCAGTTGCGGGATCGTGTTGACGTCGACCAGGCCGGTAATCGTCGAGGCGACCGAACGCCGGCCGTCGAGCAGGACCAGGGTGCGAACCTCGCCGAGGTTGCGCAGATTGAGAGCGTTGATGCCCGCCTGGCCGCTGCTGAGGTTGAGGCGCGAGTTCGCCGGCCGCGTCGAGCCGGCGACCGACGGCAATTGATTGACGAAGTCGGCGAGGTTGTTGCTCGGCGAGGAATTCTGAATGTCCTCACGGGTGAGCACGGTCAGCGGCGTCGGCGCCTGATAGCCGTTGCGCACGACGCGCGTGCCCGTGACGACGACGTTCCGTTCCTCCGCATTAGACTCATCCGCATTCGACGTCTCGGTCGCTTGCTCTGCCGCGGAATCGGTCGCCGGTGTTCCTTCGAGCGGCGCGTCCTGCGCCGCGGCGGCGCTGGCGGTCGCCAGCGCGGCGCAGGCTCCTCCTACAGAGAGCCACGATTTCAGTGATATGGAAGCGCGCATCTGATGTGTCCCCCTGGGCAGCAGCCGACCGGTATTAAGTAACAATAATGAAACGGGCTGCCATAGTTTCTGTTGGCCAATCCATAACCTGTCGCCATCATGCCGTCCAAGGCCCGGCAGGCATGGTACCCGCGCAACAGGAAAAGCGGCGGCCGGCGCGGCTGGGAATGGGGAACGGCTATGGCCTCAGGGGCACAAAGCAGCGCTGCATCGGCGAGCCAGGTCGTGCCGAGGGGCTTGCGCCGTCAGGCGCTCTACGTCCTGCTCGGCTTCTCCGCCGGCCTCCCCTTCTACATGTTCTCGACTGTGCTTTCGCTCAGGCTGCAGGCCCATGAGGTCGGGCTGGTCGTCATCGGCTTCTTCGCCTGGGTGCAGCTGCTGCCGACCTTCAAGTTCCTCTGGGCGCCGCTGCTCGACCGTTATGAGGTGCCGGGCTTCGGCCGCTTCTGGGGCAAGAGACGTGGCTGGATCATGCTGGCCCAGCTCGGCATTTTCGTCTCGATGGCAGTGATGGGCCTCGCCTCGTCGGATGAGAATCTCGGGATTACGGCGCTGTTCGCGGTGTTGCTCGCCTTCTGGACGACGACGCTGGAAGTCGCGGCCGACGCCTGGCGGATCGAGCTGGCGCCGACTCAGGCGGAGCAGGGGCCGATCGCCGCCGCCAATCTGTGGGGCTACCGCACCGCCATGGTCGCCGCGGGCAGCGGCGCGCTGCTCATCGCCGATCAACCCGGCTGGGGCTGGACCGGCGCCTATCTCGGCATCGCCGCCGTCGCATTCCTGCCCTTCCCGCTGCTCGCCCTGATGCGGCCGGACCCGGGCCACGGCGGCAGCCGCGCCCGAGCGCTGGTCACCGGCCTCGGCGCGAGCGCGGTCATCCTGGCGGCCGCCACCGCGGCCGTCGCGGCGGTGGGCTGGCTGCTGCTCCGCGCCGCCTCCGGCATCGGGATCAGCGGCCAGACCAATGTCACCCCGTTCGTGCTGGTGATCTGCATGGTGCCGTTCCTGGTCATGGCGGCGGCGCTTCCGAAGATCCGCAAGCTGCCCCCGACGGCGCCGGCGCGGCGTTCCGTCGCGGTCGGCCCCTATGTCGACTTCTTCTGGCGCTACGGCTTCATGGCGCTGGCGCTGATGGCCTTCGTCTCGGTCTACCGCATGGGCGACGTGCTGGCCCTCAACCTCTCCAAGCCGATGATTCGGGACCTCGGCTACTCGCTGACCGAGATCGGCCTCGCCGACTCCTATGTCGCGCTGGTCGCGAGCATCGTCGGAGTCGGCCTCGGCGGCTGGATGGCGGCGCGGTGGCGGCAAGGCTGGACGCTCGCGATCGGCGCCTTCTTCGCCGCGCTCGGCAATTTCGGCTTCGTGTGGCTCGCCCACCAGCCCGTGGACGGCGCGGCGCTCTACATCGCCACCGCCGCCGACCAGTTCGGCAACGGCATGGCCGGCGCGGTGTTCGTGGTCTATCTCTCGCTGCTGGTGAATCCACGCTATCCGGGAGCGCAATATGCCTTTCTGTCCGGCTTCGCCTTCCTGCTGCCGCGGCTGCTCTCGGGCGCCGGCGGGTCGATCGTCGAGGCGTTCGACCGGGCCGGCTATCGGGGCTTCGACCTCTTCTTCATCCTGTCCGGAGTGGTGAGCCTGGCGGCGCTCGTATTTCTGCCCGTCATAACCCGCGTGCGCGCTCGCCCGGCGGACGATGAGCCATGATCGAGCCGGTGGCGGACCGGGCCTTCGCGCCCGCGGCGGAGGCTGTCGCCGCCGGCCGCATTCCCGGCGCGGCGCTCGGGATCGTCGCCGCCGACGGCGCGCGCGCGGTCCGCCTTGCCGGCATGGCCGCGCTGCTGCCCGAACCGGAGGCGCTGACGCAGGCTCACTGGTTCGATCTCGCCTCGGTTTCCAAGGTGATCGCCACCACCAATATGATCGTCACGCTGGCAGAATGGGGCCGGATCGATCTCGACCGGCCGTTGACCGACGCGGTTAGGGACCTCCGCCAGTACGACATCGCGAATGCGCCGGAACGAAGGCTGACCTTCCGGGACTGCCTCGCGCACCGCACTTTCCTGCCGGCGGTCGAGCCGATCTACACTTATGGCGACGATCCGGACCGGCTGCGCGCCTTCGTGCTGCAGCGGGCGTGGCGCCATGGCCCCCCGGTCTATTCCGACATCAATTTCATCCTGCTCGGAATCGCGATCGAGCGGATCACCGGCGCGCCTTTGTCCTCGTGGCCGCTCGGCCCGGGCCTGAGCTTCGGCCCGCCGCCCGGTCCCGCCGTCGCCACCGAGGCCTGCGCCTGGCGCGGCCGAGTCATGAAGGGCGAGGTCCATGACGAGAACGCCTGGGCGCTCGGCGGCGCGCCGGGCCATGCCGGCCTGTTCGGAACCGTGGAAGGCGTGCTCGGCTTCGCCGTCGGGCTTCTCGACGGGAGCGGCGCCTCGCAATTCATGCTTCAGGCGATCCGCACGCCGGTGCGCGACCATCGCACGTGCGGCTGGGAACGGCGCTTCGAGGGCTGGCACGGCGGCGATGCCTGCTCCGCAGAGACGATCGGGCATACCGGCTTTACCGGCACCGGCCTGTGGGTCGATTTCGACCGCGGCCTCGCCTGGACGCTGCTCACCAACCGCGTTCACCCCACACGCCATCGCGAAACCGGCATATTGGAGCTTCGCCGCGCCACCGGCGACGCGGTGGTCGCCGCCCGGGACGCGGCCTAATTCTCCGCCGCGATCAGCGCGAGGGCTGTGTCCATCGCCGCGGTCGCGCCGGCATCGCCGGGAACGTCGTTGGCGTAGAATGAGAAAATCAGGGTCCGGCCGCTTCGGGCGACCAGGTAGCCCGAGAGCGCATTGGTCGCGTTGAGCGTTCCCGTCTTGGCGAACAATCGCCCCTCGAGCGGCGTGCCGCGAAAGCGACGGGCCAGCGTCCCGTCGACGCCGGCGACGGGAAAGGTGGCCCGCCACGCCCCGCCCCACGGCTGCGCGGCCGCCCAGCGCAGCAGGGTGGCGACCGCCCGGGGCGACAACCGGTTGTAGGTCGACATGCCCGAGCCGTCGGACAGATCCCAGGCGCTCCGCGGCACGCCCGCCCGCGCCATCATCGCCGCGATCGCCGCCACGCCGTCCTCGATCGAGCCCGACCCGGCGATCAGACCAAGGCGGCGGAGCATCAGCTCGGCATGCAGATTCTGGCTGACCTTGTTGATTTGGGCGAGGTCCTCGGCGAGCGGCGGCGGGGTAAGACGCGCCAGCGCCGCCGGCTCCGGCGCGCGCGCCGGTGGCGGGCCGTTGCGATGCGCGGGATCGTCGGCGCGGACGAACGGCCGGTGGCGGGGCTGCGTCTCGCCCGTCACCCTGACGCCGCGGGCCTCGATCATGGTCCGAAGCCGCCAGGCCGCGAAATGGGCCGGGTCGTCGAGGCCGAGCCGCAGCGTTTCGGGCTCGGCGCCGGCGGCGACGGTTCCGCTGAGACGGAGCAAGCGGCTGTTCGGCAGCCGATGGAACTGCAATTCGGTCGGCCCCTCCGCGACCGTCGTCGCGACATTGAGCACCTCATAATAAGGCAGCATGTCGAACGTCGGGCGCTCCCCGGTGGCGCCCGGCGTGACTCGCATCGCCAGCTCGTTGTCGTCCAGCGACAGTGCCGAGACGGCGGTACCGGATCGGGTCTGAATGTTGTTCCAGCTCATCCCCGGGCTCCAGCGCTGATCGGGGAAAAGGCTGTCGTCGCCGATGATATGGCGCACCCGGCGCGTGCTCGCGGCCACCGCATCGGCCAGCGCTGAAAGGCAGTTGACGATGCAATCCGGCGCGCTCGACAGCCGCGCATCGCCATGGCCGGTCAGGATCACGTCGGGAGCCCGCCGCCCGTCGCGATCCAGCCGAACCGTCGCGCCGCCGGGCGCGTCGGGCCGGTCCAGCCCGGCCAGGGTGGCGAAGGCCGCGGCGGTGGTCAGCATCTTGGTGTTGGAGGCCGGGATGAAGCGATTGTCGGGATTGATCGCAATCAGCTCGCGGCCGTCTTCGGTCGCGACCACCAGGCCGAAGCGCGTGCCGGTCGGGGTCGCGGCCAGAGCGGCTTCGACCCGCTGCTGAAGCGGGTCCTGGAAGGCGTGGGCCGGCGAGGCTGCGTCGATCGCCAGCACCAGCAGGGCAGCGACGAGGGGGGAGCGGAGGGCGCGCATGGCGCAGAGCCTAGGGCACGTCGCGGGCGGAGCAACCCGGCATCGCTCATTCAGAGCGTTGGCGCCGCTATAACGCAGACGCATTCTCGGATCCCGGCGCTTGCGCCTTTCGTGCGCAACCGCTTCAAGCGCTGCCATGGCGCTTCGCATGTTCCTCCATTTCTCGCTGGCCGTGCTCGGCCTCGCGCTCGCACAGCCCATCCTCGCCCAACAGCGCGATCCGCTGGCCGAAGCGCTTGCTTTGCCGGTGGCGAGCGGCCTCTCGGGCGCGCGCGACGCGCCCCGGTTCGCATGGGTCGAGAATGCCGCCGGGGTGCGCAACATCCAGGTGGCGACCCGCGGACAACCCGCTCGGCGCCTGACCGCTTTCACCGAGGATGACGGTCAGCAGCTCTACGATCTCGTCTTCAGCAATGATGGCGCCGACCTCGCCTTCGTTCGCGGCGGGGACGAGGAGGAGCCGCCCAACACCGGCACCGCGCCGCTCGCCCCGCAGCAGCAGGTGTTCGTGACCGCGGCTGAGGGCGGAAGACCGGTGATGGTCGGGCAAGGCCATTCCCCCACCTTCTCGCCGGACGGTGCGCGGCTCGCCTTCACCCGCCGCGGCGAGCTGTGGCTCTGGACGCGAGGGAGTGCGGCGCGGCGCATCGCCAAGGTCGGCGGCAATGTCGATCGTCTCACCTGGTCGCCGGATGGCGCCTGGCTGATCTTTTCGGAAGACCGTGGCGAGCACAGCCATGTGGCGGTGCTTGCCGCCGACGGGGAGCGTCTGCGCTATCTCGATCCGGGCCTCGGCCAATCCGTCGAGCCGATCTTCTCGCCGGACGGGGGCCAGGTCGCCTTCATCCGCTACCTGTCGCCACCTGCCGCGGCAGCCTCCGACAGTGGGCCCTATTGGTCGATTCGCGTCGTCGATCTCGCCACCGGTGCCGCTCGCACGCTCTGGTCGGCGCCGCCGGGTCAGGGCGGGCGCTATGCCGGGACTCGCAGCCGCAACCTCTTCTGGAGCGTAAGCGGCCTGATCCTTTTTCCGTGGGAGCGCACCGGCTGGCTCCACGTCTACGCGCTAGACGCCGAGCGCGGCGGCGGACCGCGCGCCCTGACCAGCGGGGATTATGAGGTCGAAACCTTCCTGATCGACCGCGAGCGCGACCTTCTCCTTTATGCCGCCAATGCCGACGATATCGACCGCCGCCGCATCTGGCGCCGGCCGCTGCGGGATGGCGCGCCGGTGCGCCTGGGAAGCAGCGAAGGGATGCACTTCTTCCCCACCATTGCCGGCGGCGAAGTGGCGGCGATCGCGACGGGCGTATCCAGGCCGGCCCATCCCGTGCTGCTTGGCGAACGCGCCTCTCCGCTTGCCGAGGCGCCGACGGCCTTCGGTTTCGTCGCACCTGAAGCGGTCGTCTTCCGGGCGGCTGACGGGGTCGAGATTCGAGGCCAGCACTTCCGCGCTCGAGGCGCGGGCCGCCGACCGGCGCTGGTCTATATCCATGGCGGCCCACGCCGGCAGATGCTGCTCGGCTTCCACCCGTCGGGCTATTATTCAAAGGCCTATGTCATGAACCAGTACCTGGCCTCCCTGGGCTATCATGTGCTGGTCGTGAACTATCGCGGCGGCACCGGCTATGGGCAGGCCTTCCGCGACGCGCCGGAAACAGGCCGCGAGGGTGCCTCGGAATATCGCGACGTGCTCGCCGCCGGCCAGTGGCTGGCGGCGCAGGACGATGTGGACCCGGCCCGCATCGGCCTCTGGGGCGGAAGCTGGGGCGGCTATCTGACCGCGCTCGGTTTGGCGCGGGACAGCGCACTTTTCGCCGCCGCCGTCGACCTTCACGGCGTTCACTCGATGCTCCGACCGGTCGCCAACACACTCTCGCCGCAAGCCCAGGAACGCGCGCGCCAGCTCCAGTGGGACTCCTCGCCGCTCGGCGCGATCGAGCGCTGGCGCTCGCCCGTGCTTCTGATCCACGGCGACGATGACCGGAATGTCGATTTCTCGCAGTCGCTGCTCCTCGCCCGCGAGTTGGCCGCCCGGCGCATCCCTTATCGCGAGCTGGCCTTCCCCAACGAGCGCCACAGCTTCTTCCGCCATGACAGCTGGCTCCGCGCCCTGCGCGCGACCGAGGAGTTCCTGGACCTTATTCTGAAGCGCCGGCAGGCGCTGCCCTAGACGTAATGGGGCTCGCCCCGGTCGCGCAGCGCCTCATAATGCACCATCGCCGGCTCGGGTCCCAGCGGCACCGGCTGGCCGTCGCGGAACGCCCATTCGCCGCGGTCGCAATCCTCGGCGCGGACATAGCCGTTGATGTAGAAGCGGCGCCGGTGGTCCGAGCGGCTGGGGCCCGACCCGTGGACCAGATAGGGGTTCCACAGCGCGAGGTCGCCGGGATCGAGCACGAGCTGGACGGCATCCGCGGCCGAGAGCCCGACCCGTTCGAGCGCCGCGTCCTGCATCGCATTGCCCAGCACCTCGCTGTCCGTATCGAGATCGAGGTCGCCGTACAGGTGGCTGCGCGGCACGAAGGACAGGCCGCCGGAGTCCGGTCCGTGCGGATCGATCGCGAGGCCGGTCTGGACATAGGACGTGCCGAGGCTCCGATAGCATCGGGCGGGCTGGCGGAAGCGCGAATCCTGGTGCCAGGCGAAATCGCCGACGACCCCGGGCGCCTTCCAGTGGATCTGGTTGATGATCTGCTTGACGTCGCGCCCGATGAGCGGCTCGAGCAGCGCCGCGAAGCGCGGATCGAGGCGCGCCGAATCGAGCACGGGCCGGTGATAGGCTGGCCATTGCACCATCTGCACCAGCGGCCCGCCTCCCGCCCGCGCGATCTTGTAGAAGAGATTGCCGTGACGGAAGCTGCGGCCGTGCGCCACGCCCTCGGCATGGACTCGGTCGATGTCGGCGCCGATCGCGGCGACTTCCCTGGGCGTGAAGAAGCCGCGGACGATCGCATATCCGTCGCGGTGCCAGGCGGCCGGGTCGACCGTCTCAGTCATCGTTCGGGGGCCGAAGGACATCGTCGTCGAGCTCTCCCTCCCAGCGCGCGACGGTGGTCGCGACGGTGAGGTTCGCGCTTGCGCTCGGCACTGTCCTGGTCATGTCGAGCAGGCGATCGAACGGCAGCACGAACCCGACCACCAAAGCGGTCTGTTCCGCGGGGACGCCCACCGAAGAGAGAACCGCCGCGAGCATGAACAGGGACGCCGATGGAACGGGCGCCGTTCCGAACGCCGCCAGCGCGCCGGTCAGGAGAACGAGCCCGTAGACGACCGGAGTCAGCGGCACTCCGAGCGCCTGCAGGCTGAACAGGCTGAGCAGGCCGACATACATGGCGGTGCCGTCCTTGCCGATGCTGGCGCCGAGCGGCAGCACGGTCGCGTAGATCGGCCGGCCGATGCCGAGATTCTTCTCCGCCACCCGCATCGCGACCGGCAAGGTCGCCGAACTGGAAGCGGTCGAGAAGGCGACCGTCAGCGCGTCGATGATGCCGCGGAAGAAATGCCGCGCCGGGACGCGCGCGACGAACCGCAGCAGCAGGCTGTGAACCACGAGGATCTGGATCGCGGAGCCGAGCACCACCGCAACGGCCAGCCAGCCGACATTGACGAACACCGCCGCGCCGTTCAGGGCGACCGCGTTGGCGATCAGCGCGAACACGCCGAACGGCGTCGCTTCCATCACGATCCCGACTATCTTGAGCAGAACCGCCGTGGCGGACTGGAGCAGGTCCGCGAAAGGCCGCCCCGCCTCCCCCGCCAGCAGGGTGCCGACGCCGAGCAGGATGGCGACGAAGATGATCGCCAGCATGTCCCCCTTCGCGAGTGCCTCGAAAATGTTGACCGGAATGATGCCGATCAACTGGTCGTAAGGCGTGGGCGGGGCGCCCATCGCGTGCGGCGTGGCGGTGCCGAGCGGCGCCCCTTCGCCGGGCCGGACAAGGCTTGCCACCGCCATTCCGACCGATACGGCGATGGCGGTGGTGAAGGCGAACAGGGCGATCGTTCGGCCACCGATCCCGCCGATCCGCTTGGGATCGCCGAGCGTGGCGATTCCCGCGGCGACCGTCACCAGCACGATCGGCACCACGAGCATTCGGATCGCGCGGACGAACAGGTCGCCGAGGACCTGCACGGCGGGAGCCGCTTGCGGCCAGAATGCGCCGAGGAGGAGGCCGAGCGCCAGCGCGGCGATCACCCGCTTCCAAAGCGCGATGGCGAACCAGCCCCGAAGCAACGTCATGGGCAGGTTCCGGCCGGCGGCGTCCGGGCCAGGCCCCGTCCGGCGGCGGCGCCCGTCAGCACGTTATTGTCGACCGCAAGCACACCGTTGACGAGTACCGTCCGCACACCGGCCGCGAGCAGGGTCGGCGCCTCATAGGTCGCTCGCGCGGCATAGGCTTCGGGATCGAAGATGACGACATCGGCAAAGGCGCCTGGCCGCAGCCGGCCGCGATCGGCGAGCCGGAACGTGTCGGCCGGGAGCGCCGTGCTGCGCTCGATGAAGTCGCGCAGGCTCAGCACGTTCCGCCGGCGCACATAGTCCGCATATTTCCGGGCGAAGCTGCCAAAGGCGCGCGGGTGCCCGCCGGAGGCGTCGGAGCTGGTCATCACCCACGGCCGGCGCATGAAGGCGGCGATATCGTCCTCGGTCTGGTTGAACGACGCGACGGCCGCGTCGCTGACCCGGATGACCGCGATCGCGGCTGCAACCGGTTCGAGGTCGAGCGTCCGCCCGACCTCGGCGAGTCGGCGCCCTCGATATTGCCCTTCCGTGATCAGCAGCGAGCCGGCGCCGCCCCGCCGGCGCAAATTCTCCGCCATATCCACGCGAAGCCGCGCGCCCACCGTCGGATCGTCGAAGCGCGCAAGCAGGGCTGCCCGGCCGCCGTCATGCGCCCAGCGCGGGACGAGCGCGGAAGCAAGGCTCGTGCCCGAAGCCGACCAGGGATATTGATCGGCGGTGACCTGTTGGCCGGCTCCGCGCGCGGCCTCGATCCGCGCGACGATCGCCGGAGCCTGGCCATGAACGTCGACGCCCAGCGCCTTGATGTGGGAGATGTTGACCGGCAGCCCCCCGTCGCGGCCGATGGTGATGGCTTCGTCCACCGCCGCGGCGAGGCCGATCGAGTAGCTCGACTCGTCGCGGATATGGCTGTCGTAGATGCCGTCCCGAGTGCCCGCCTCGCGGGCCAGCGCGACGACCTCGTCCGTCGCGGCGAAGCTTTGCGGGGCGTAGAACAGGCCGGTCGAAAGGCCGAGCGCGCCCTGGCACATCGAAGTCGCGACCATCTGCCGCATCCGGAGAAGCTCGTCGGGCGTTGGCGGGCGGTCCGCGTCCCCGATCACGGCCAGGCGGACCTGCCCGAACCCGACAAAGGCGGCATAGTTGATCCCGACGGGCCGGCGCCGGGCGCTGCCGAGCACCGTCCCGACATCGGGGTCGCCGCCGCCGTCATTACCGATGAACGCGGTGGTGACGCCCTGCATCAGGAAAGCGGGGATCAGCCGCGTTCGTGCATCCTCGTCGGCGAGCTGTTCACCGATATGAGCGTGCGGATCGATAAAGCCGGGGGCAACGATCATCCCGCGCGCGTCCACCACGCGCGCGGCGGTGTAGGGAAGCCGCCGTCCCACCGCGCGGATGCGGTCGCCGGAAACCGCCACATCGCCGATGAACGGCGCTTCCGAGCCGGTGTAGATGGTGCCGCCCCGAATGATCAGGTCGACCCGCTCCGGCGGTGCCGCGCCGCCGAGCGGGGCGATGGCCAATAACAGCGCGATCCGCCTCATGTTTCCATTGTTCCCCAGAAGCCCGCAGCTGGCGGATAGAGGAAGCCATTCTCCGTCTCGACACCGCCCGGCCGATCCTCCCGGAGCCACACCGGGCCGTCAAGGTCGACGAAATCCGATATCATGGCGATGTGCAGCGCCGGCGCGATCGAGAGTGACGAGCTCACCATGCAACCGGTCATGAGGCCGAGCCCCAACGCCCGCGCCGCCTGCGCAAGTTCCAGCGCAGCCGTGAGCCCGCCGGCCTTGTCGAGCTTGACGTTCACCGCCTGGTAACGGCGCGCGACGATCGCGAGATCGGACTCGACGTGCACGGATTCGTCCGCGCAAATGGGAACCGCCGGGGTGAAATCCTCCAGCCATTCGTCCGAGTCGGCAGGCACCGGCTGCTCGACCAGCCCGACTCGCGCCTCGACGAGCACCGACTGCATCGCCTCCATGAGCGACCGGTCCCAGCTTTCATTGGGATCGACGATCAGGTCGGCCTGCGGAGCCGCCGCACGCACCGCCCGGATCTGCGCCTCCGGATCGTTCGCATCGACCTTGATCTTAAGCACCGGCGCATCCGCCAGCATGGCCGCCCGCGCCATCGCGCCCGGCGTGTCGATCACCACGGTCATCGCACTGGGCATGGCATGCAAGGGCGGGCCGCCGATCATGGCCGCCACGTCACGGACGGAGCGTCTGGCCTCCAGATCCCACAAGGCGCAATCGATGGCGTTGCGCGCCGCCCCGGCGGGCAACGCGTCCAGGAGTTCCCTCCGCCCCCCGCCCTGCTCGATCAGCGGACGGACCCGCTCGATCGCGAAGAGCGCGCCGTCGATCGTTTCTCCATAGCGCGGGTAGGGAACGGCCTCGCCGCGCCCCATCGTATCGCCCTCGCTTATCGTCACGGTCACCACGTCGGCCGCGGTTTTCGTCCCGCGGGCGATCCGGAACGGGCGGATCAGCGGGAAGCGATCGTGTTGCGCGCGGAGGGTGCGGGACATAGCTGATCAATGATCGGGCCGACCCCGAAGGCGACCGGATCGGTACAGGGAAGGCCCAGCCTGTCGGCGGTAATCTCGCACAGCCGGCGTGCGGCCTCCGCCTTCATGCCCGACGTGTTGAGGCAGATTCCGACCGCTCGCACCCCGGCGCTGGTCAGCTGGGCCGCGGCGAGATTGGCTTCGAGGCATTCCGCGAGGTCGGGGAGGGTCCGGCCGGGAATGCCACGCATATGCGGCCGGCCGGGCTCGTGGCACAGCACGAGGGCCTTGGGCTGCGCGCCATGAAGGAGCCCCAGCGACACTCCTGCGAAAGAAGGATGGAAGAGCGAGCCCTGGCCCTCGATCAGGTCCCAGCCGCCATCGGTGCGCGCCGGCGCGAGCCGCTCGATCGCGCCGGAGATGAAATCGGCGATGACGGCATCGACCGCCACGCCCTCGCCGGCGATCAGGACACCGGTCTGGCCCGTCGCTTTGAAATCGGCGGGCATGCCACGCTCGCGCAGTCCCCGGGTCAGGGCGATCGTCGTGACCATCTTGCCGACCGAGCAATCAGTCCCGACAGTGAGCAGGCGGTTGCCCGGCCGCGGATCGCCCTTGCCGACCGTCAGGCCCGAAGGGGGATCGCGGACATCGAAGAGCCGCAGGTTCCGCCGCTGCGCGAGCGCGGCGAGGCGCGGCTCGTCGCGCAGCCGCTGGTGGAGGCCCGAAGCCACGTTCAGCCCGGCATTCAGCGCCGTCGCCGTATCGTCGACGAGGTCGGCCCCGAGCTTGCCGCCGGCCCCCGCAATGCCGAGGATCAGCGTCCGCGCGCCCGCCGCGACCGCTTCTTTCATGCCCATCCGCGGCAGAGCGAGAGTCAGCGGACAATCGTCATGCCGAAACTCGCCGACGCAGTCCTCGCCCCGGAACATCGCCACCCCACGCGACGTCTTGATGGCGAGCGGATCGGCGCTGTGGCCCAGATAGACAAGGAAAGGCGCGGGGATCATCGTCGCTCAAAACTAGCCCGTGCCCGGCGGCCTCGCGCATATCCATGCGGCGGCGCGCCATAGCCCGACGCTATGGAATATCCAGGACGAGCTTGAGCGTTTTCAGGAATTCGGTGGCGAGCGCGCCAAGCGGCCGATTGTTCAGAAACATGGCATGGATGTCGAAGGTGATGCGCGGCTTCAGCGGGCGCATGGCAAGGCCGGGCGCGAGACAGGCCTGGGCGGTGAAATTGTCGATCACGGTCATGCCGAGTCCCTGACGGACCAGCGCACCGGCGATATAGAAGGTGCGGGCGGAGACCACCTCGTCCAGCTCGAGGTTCAGCCGCTGCAATTCGTCGGTGAAGATGCGTCCTGTCGGGCCGCTCGCAGCGAGGCTGATGAAACGCTGTCCCTGGAGGCGATGCAGTTCGATGTAGGAGGGCGCATCTGGCATGTCCTGCTCGCGATAGAGCACCACGAGTTCGCCTTCGCCGACCCAATGCTGGGCGATCGGCGCGGCCGGCGGAACCTGGTAGGCGATCGCGAGGTCGGTTTCGCGCTCGTGGAGCTTACGCAGCAGATCGTCGTGATGGACAGTTTGCAGATCGAACTTCACATTCTCATGGCTGCGCAGAAAGCGTGCGACCGCGGTGGGAATGGCGTCGAGCGCGAGCGAAGGGAGCGCGGAGATGCGCAGCGTTCCGCCGATCCCGCGGCGCAGATTCCGGCCGGCTTCGCGCAAGGCATGGACCCGATCCTGGATCTCCCGGACTTCGACGAACAGCAAATGCGCATCTTCGGTCGGCACCAGGCCGCCATTGGTGCGCTGGAAGAGCTGGAAACCCAGCAGGCTTTCCGCATGGCGCAACATCTTCGACACCGACGGCTGCGACACGTTGAGCGCCCGCGCGGCGGCGCTTACCGAACCATTGACGTAGACGGCGTGGAAAATCTCGATGTGACGCAGATTCATGTCGGCATGCGTTCCTGACCATCATTGCGAACGCAGCGCGCGGACCATGATCGACAACTGTCGATGCTCGGTAGGCGCACCAAGCCCGGAATCGCGTCCCCCAGCAAACGTCGCGGAGGAGACTATACTTTGTGCTCGGTTTCACAACCGATTGTCGCTTTCGACTCGTGTCGTGCGGACACCGCGCACGTCTGTCCCTGCCTCGCCGAGCCGGTCCATGATGAGGGCGGAGGCGGCGGCGACCACCCTGCGGGTTCGTCAGTCCCGTCCCGGTCGGCTCGATCCGCTCCGCGCCACCCATCGGCCGGTTGGCCTGCAAGGCCGGAACGTCGCGGGCGGGATAGTGGGTTCGGCCATATCCAGAGCGCGCAAGGCCCGGTAGGATGAGGGCGACTTATGCCAGGCCTTGCCGCGCTCTTCTTTGTCACCGCCTTGCTCTACGGGGCGGCCGGGTTCGGCGGCGGATCGACCTATAACGCGCTGCTGGTACTGGCCGGGACCGATTATCGCGCGGTGCCGGCGATCGCGCTCGCCTGCAACATCCTGGTCGTGACGTTGGGGAGCTGGCGGTTCGCCCGTTCGGGCCATGTCGACTGGCGGCGGATCTGGCCGCTGCTCGTCCTCTCCATCCCCTGCGCCTGGATCGGCGGCCGGCTGATGGTCGCGGAGACGGTCTTCGTCGGCCTGCTCGCGGCGTCCTTGCTTGTCGCCGGGCTGCTGATGCTCCGGCAGCCCTTGTGGGAGAAGGAGGCGCCGGCCGGGGTCCGTGCCCGCTGGCTCGAGCCGGTGGCAGGCGGGGCGCTCGGCTTCCTCGCGGGCGTGGTCGGAATCGGGGGCGGGATCTTCCTCGCGCCGTTGCTCTACATGTTGCGCTGGGGCACGCCCAAGGCGATCGCGGGGACCTGCGCGGTCTTCATTCTGGCCAATTCGCTGTCGGGCCTCGCCGGCCAACTCGCCAAGGGAAGCGGCGGCGCGGCCGGCCAGGCGCTCGCGACCTATTGGCCGCTCTTCCCGGCGGTGCTGGCCGGCGGGCTGATCGGATCGACGCTGGGCAGCGGCCGGCTCGAGTCCAAATATGTCCGAATCCTCACTGCCTTGCTCATTTTATATGTGGCGGCGAGGCTGGCGATCCGCTTGTATGGAGAGATGATGGGAAGCAACGGATGATCGACCCGTTCGGGCGGACGATTTCCTACCTGCGGCTGTCGGTGACGGATCGCTGCGACCTGCGCTGCACCTATTGCATGCCGGAGCGCATGGCCTTCGTGCCGCGCGCGGAGGTGCTCGATTTGAGCGAACTCGACCGGCTCGCGGCGGCCTTCATCCGCAAGGGGGTGCGCAAGCTCAGGCTGACCGGAGGCGAGCCGCTGGTCCGCAAGGACGTGATGGCGCTGGTCGGCGGCCTTTCCCGCTTCCTCGCGAGCGGCGCGCTCGACGAGCTGACTTTGACCACCAACGGCACCCGGCTGGCCGAGCATGCGGCCGAGCTCGCCCGTTGCGGGGTCCGGAGGGTCAACGTCTCGCTCGACAGCCTCAATCCCGAAACCTACGCCCGGATCACCCGTGGCGGACGGCTCGAACGGGTCGTCGAGGGCATCGACGCCGCCATCGCCGCCGGCCTCGAGGTCAAGGTCAATGCGGTCGCGCTGCGCGACGACAATCTCGACGATCTCGTCGGCCTCGCCACATGGGCGCATGAGCGTGGCGCCGCGCTGACCGTGATCGAAGTGATGCCGATGGGGTCGGTCGAGGCGGAGCGCAGCGACCAGCATGTGCCGATGATCGAGGTCCGGCGGCGCCTCGAGCGACGCTGGACGCTGACCGACCTTGCCCGCCGGACCGGCGGTCCTGCCCGCTACGTCCGAACGAACGAGGGCGGGACGATCGGCTTCATCACCCCCTTGAGCCGCAATTTCTGCGACGGCTGCAACCGGGTGCGGGTGACCTGCACCGGCGAGATGTATCTGTGCCTCGGCCAGGCCGCCCGGGCGGATCTGCGCGCGCCGCTCCGCGCTTCGAGCGACGACACCCTGCTCGACGCCGCGATCGACGAGGCGATCGGGCGCAAGCCGAAGGGTCATGATTTCCTCATCCGCGCGGGCGCGGCACCCCCAATCGCCCGGCACATGTCGGTGACGGGGGGATGAGGATCCTCTTCTTCGGTCGCCTCAGGGACGGCGCCCCGGCCGGCCCGGTGCCGCCCGGCGTCCGCGATACCGGCGCGCTCCGGGCGTGGCTCGGCGAGGGCCGCCCGGAGCTGCTCGACGCCTCGATCCGGATCGCCGTCAACGACGAAATGATCCCGGGCGACCGGCCGATCGGCGAGGGCGACGAAATCGCCTTCCTGCCGCCGATGAGCGGCGGATGATCCGGGTGCTGGCCGAGCCGTTCGATGCCGCCGCCTTGCTCGCGGACCTTTCGGCGCGCGCGGCCGGAGCGGGCGCCATCGCCTCGTTCACCGGGCTGGTGCGCGGCGAGAATGACGGCGCCGCGGTGTGCGGGCTCGAACTCGATCACCATCCGCGCCTTGCGGAGCGGGCAATCGCCGGCATCGGCGCCGATGCCGCCGCGCGGTTCGCGCTCGCCGACATCGTCATCGTCCACCGCCACGGCGCGCTGGTGCCGGGCGAAGCGATCGTCTTCGTCGCCGCCGCCGCCGCGCATCGTCGCGCCGCGTTCGACGCGGTCGATTATGTGATGGACCGGCTGAAGACCGAGGCTCCGTTCTGGAAGCGCGAGCAGCGCGGCGACGGCGCGCACTGGCTGGAAGCGCGCGACAGCGACCATGCGGACCGCAGCCGGTGGGAAACGGAGCGCTGATGACCGAGACGTTCGTCCCCGTCCGAATCGCCGTGCTGACCGTGTCCGACACGCGAACGCCGCAGACCGACGGCTCCGGCGCGTACCTCGCCGTCGCGATCGAAGCGGCGGGCCATATCCTTGCGGCGCGGACGATCGTGGCGGACGATGAAGCGAAGGTTCGCGCGGCCGTCCAATTCTGGGCCGATCACCCCGCTATCGACGTGGTGATCACCACCGGCGGCACCGGCCTTACGGGGCGGGACGTCACGCCCGAAGCGGTGGCGCCGTTGTTCGACAAGGTCATCGACGGCTTCGCGGCGGTGTTCCACGCAATCAGCTTCCAATCGGTCGGGCTGTCGACGATCCAGTCGCGCGCCTGCGCGGGCATTGCGAACGGGACGTTCGTCTTCTGCCTGCCGGGCTCGGGCGGCGCGGTCCGCGACGGCTGGGAGAAAGTGATTTCGCCCCAGCTCGACGCTCGGACCCGACCCTGCAATCTGGTCGAGATCATGCCCCGGCTGGGAGAGCGATGATGTCCGGCGATCTCACCCATTTCGACGAGGACGGCCGCCCGCGCATGGTCGACGTCTCGGCCAAGCCCGAAACCGAGCGCTTTGCAGCGGCGCGTGGCCTGGTGCGGATGGACGAGGCGACCTTGGCCCTGGTCCTCTCGGGGCGCAGCGCAAAAGGGGACGTCGCCCGAATCGCCGAACTGGCCGGAACGATGGCGGCGAAAAGGACGGGCGACCTCATCCCGCTCTGCCATCCGCTGCCGCTGACCGCGGTTGCGGTCAGGGTCGGGCCGGACGAGTCCGCGCCGGGCCTCGCCGTCACCGCCGAGGTCCGCACCACTGGCCGGACCGGAGTCGAGATGGAGGCGCTGACCGCGGTTTCGGTCGCGTGCCTCACCATCTACGACATGCTCAAATCCAACAAGCGCGACATGACGATCGAGCGGATCGAGCTGGTCCGGAAGACCGGCGGCGCGTCGGGCGACTGGCGGCGGGAATGACCCTGATTTCGCTCGACGAGGCGCGCGCGCTGTTGCTCGCGGACGTGGTGCCCGTCGATGCGGAGATGCTGCCGATCGCGGAGTGCGGCGGGCGCACGCTTGCCGCCGACATCGTCGCGGCGCGGGACCAGCCGCCCGATCCCGTTTCGGCGATGGACGGCTATGCGGTGCGCGAAGCGGACGCGGTGGCCGGCGCGAGCTTCAGGGTGATCGGCGACGCCCCCGCCGGCGCGCCGTTCGACGGCGCGGTGGCGCCGGGGACGGCGGTTCGGATCGCGACCGGCGGCGTCGTCCCCCAGGGCGCCGATCGGATCGCGATTCAGGAGATCGTCGCGCGCGACGGCGACCGGATCCGAATCCTTGCCGCACTCGGCCCGGCAAGCTTCGTCCGGCCGGCCGGTTGCGACTTCGCCGCCGGACAGACGCTGGCCCGCGCGGGCGAATTGCTGACGCCTGCCCGCCTGGCTCTGGCGGCGGCCGCCAACCAGGCCGCGCTCCAGGTCCGCCGCCGGCCCCGCGTCGCCATCTTCGCCTCGGGCGACGAATTGCGCGAGCCCGGCTCGGCGCTGGCGCCCGGGCTCGTCGTCAATTCGGCGGCTTATGCGCTTGCCGAGCTGGTCGCGGCCTGGGGCGGCGCCCCGGTCCGGCACGAAATATTGTCCGACGACCATGATCGATGCGCGGAGCAGATGAAGGGCGCGGGCCTGGACGCGGACCTGATCCTCCCGTTGGGCGGCGCCTCGGTCGGCGAGCGCGACGTGCTGAGGCCCGTGCTGATCGGCTTCGGCGCCCGAATGATCTTCGAACGGATCGCCGTTCAGCCGGGCAAGCCGTGTTGGCACGCGCGCTTCGCCGACGCCCGGCCGGTGCTCGGACTGCCGGGCAATCCCGCCTCCGCCTTCGTCTGCGCGCATTTGCTGCTGAAGCCGCTGATGCGCGCCCTGCTTGGCCGCGCCGAGCCCGACCGGCCGGTCCCGGCCGCGCTGGTGCGCGCCATGCCCGAAGGCGGCGACCGGGAAGTCTATATGCGGGGTCGCCTTCGCGCCGGCGCCGGTGGGCGCCTCGAAGTGACTCCGGACGAGCGCCAGGATTCGAGCCTGCAGACTCCTTTGGCGTCGGCGAACGCCCTCATCCGCCGCCTTCCGGGCGCGCCGGCCGCGGCGGTGGGCGACCTGGCCGAGGTGCTGATCATCGGCGAGCTCTGATCTGCAGCGACTAGGTCGTTACGACGAGGCGGTAGCCGCAATCGCATTCGTCGCGGTCGAGAAGATCCGGATAAAGCCGGGCCCAGTCGCCGCCGGCCAGATCCCGCGCGAGCCTCGCCAACGCCGCCGAGACGTCGCCAAGCGCCCAGAAGGACGAGATGGCGGCCCGGATCCGGGGATCGAGATAGGCCGCGGGCCGCCGCCAATAGGCGCACAGGAAGCCGTCCGAACAATCGTGCGGGATCGGCACCGGAGAAATCTCGACCGGCCCGAGCCGGTCCCCGTAATCGGTGATCCTCGGCATCTGCGCTTCGTCCAGATCGACGAGTTCCGGGATGTAGTCGGCAAGCCAGAAGCCGCGGAACGCGGGGTCGTAGGTCAGGAGAACCACCGGCCCGCGAGTTACCCGGCGCATCTCCCTGAGGCCTTTGGCTTTGTCGGACCAATGGTGAACCGTCAGGACCGCCATCGACGCATCGAAGCTGTCATCGTCGAACGGCAAGTCTTCCGCGCGGCCCTGCACGACCGGAGCCGCCCCGGCGGGACGCTGCCGGATCATTTCCCTCGAAGGCTCCAGGGCGGTCACCTGCCTGTCGGCGGGCTCGTACGACCCCGCGCCGGCGCCCACATTGAGGACGGTGCGCGCGGAGCCCAGGGCCGTTGCGATCCTGGCGTGGATCCGGGGATCGGGCTTCCTGAGCTCGGAATAATTCATTCCGATCGTGTCGTAGACGGGATTCATGGGCCGGCTCAACGACGGACCCGTATCCCGTCTTCGGGAGCCAGCTCCACCTCCTCGCAATTGTCGCCGCCGCCGGCGCGGTCGATGACGAGGAAGTCGCTGCCGGCTTCGAGGACGAGGAGGAAGTGATGCCAGGTGCCCTTCTTGTAGTGGACGCCCTGGTGGCCCGCCGCGCGGAACAGGCGGATCCGGGCGGGGTCGAAATCGCCCGGCGGCGCGACCGCGACGAGATAAGGCCGGCCGCTCAGCGGCATGAAGCTCTGGCTGCCCAGCGGGTGGCGTTCGAACGTTCGCAGCACCGGCTCCCCGAGCGGCTTCGCGCGGAAGAGGCTGATCGCGGCGGTGCCGCCGGCGTCGGCGACGTCCACATCGGCGAGACGGTCGTAGCGGATGGCGTGACCGTGGTTGATGTCCAGCTTCACGGCCTCGTCCGAGGCCTCGATCACCCTGCCGAACAAGGCGAAGGCCTCGGCGGTCAGCGGCTCGGGCGTGAGGTCGCGCATCTTTCTCCCTTGTGCGGGGCACGGCTCCGCTTCATCCTGCTTCCCCTCATAGGGGGTGCGTTTGACCGAAGAAAGCTATCCACGCGACCTGGCCGGTTACGGCGCCGAGCCGCCGCATGCGGCCTGGCCGGGCGGCGCGCGGATCGCCGTCCAGTGCGTGCTGAACTATGAGGAAGGCGCCGAGGCCAATAGGCTCGACGGCGATGCGGGCGCCGAAACCTTCCTGTCCGACATCCCCAACGCGGCGCCCGTGCCCGGCGCCCGGCACATGAGCATGGAGCAGATTTACGAATATGGATCGCGTGCCGGCGTGTGGCGGCTGCTTCGGCTGTTCGCGCGCTGCGATGTTCCGCTCACCGTGTTCGGAGTCGCTTTGGCAATGCGGCGCAATCCGGCGGTGGTGGACGCCTTCCTGGAGGCCGGGCACGAGATCGCCTCCCACGGCTGGCGGTGGATCAATTATCAGGGCGTGCCCGAAGCCGAGGAGCGCGCGGACATGGCGCGCGCGATCGAGGTGCACCGGATATTGACCGGCGAGCGCCCGCTCGGCTGGTATACCGGCCGGACCAGCCCCAATACGCGCGCGCTCGTCGCGGAAGATGGCGGCTTCCTCTACGACGCCGACGATTATTCTGACGATCTGCCGTTCTGGACGAAGGCGGCGGGGAGAAGCCACCTGATCGTCCCTTATTCGCTTGAAACCAACGACATGCGGTTCGCGTCGGCGAACATGCAGACCGGCGATCAGTTCTTCCACTACCTGCGCGACACGTTCGATGTCCTTTATGCGGAGGGCGAGGAACGGCCGAAGATGATGTCGGTCGGGCTCCACTGCCGGCTCGCCGGCCGGCCGGGCAAGCTCGCCGGGCTCGAGCGGTTCCTGCATTATGCGGCCGGCCACCAGGACGTCTGGTTCTGCCGCCGCATCGACATCGCGCGTCATTGGCGGGCCACGCATCCCAATGTGGCCTAGCACGCTCAGCCGAGACGCCTTCCTCGCCCGGTTCGGCCCCGTCTACGAGGCCTCGCCGTGGGTGGCGGAGGCGGTATGGCCCGCGACGGCAATCGGCGCGCTCGACGATCCGGAGGCGATGGCGCAGGCGATGCGCGAAGCGGTCGACGCTGCGCCGCGCGAGCGCAGGCTGGCGCTGATCCGCGCGCACCCGCAGCTCGCGGTGGCGGGCGCCATGGCGCCGGCGTCGGTCGAGGAGCAGCGCGGCGCGGGCCTTAACCAATGCTCGCCGGAAGAGCTCGCCGCCTTCCAGAGCCTCAACGCGGCCTATCGCGCGCGCTTCGGCTTTCCCTTCGTCATCGCCGTCAAGGATCTCTCTCGCGCCGATATCCTGGCGGCATTCGCGGCTCGGCTCGAAAACGAGGCCGATACCGAGTTCGCTACCGCCATCGAGCAGATTCATCGTATCGCCGGATTCCGCCTTGCGGCCCTTCTCACCCCGGGATGAGCATGTTCGAAGATTTGCGCCGTCAATATGTCAACCTGACCCAGCCTCGCCTGGGATCCGAGGTGGTTTGGGCAACCGACGACTTCTTCGCCGACAAGGCGCGTTTGATCGACCCCGCCGACCCCGCCTTCATCCCGGGCAAATATGACGAGAACGGCAAGTGGATGGACGGGTGGGAGAGCCGGCGCAAGAGAACAGAAGGGCACGATTGCTGCGTGGTCCGGCTGGGCGTGCCGGGGCTGGTCGCCGGATTCGAGATCGACACCAGCCATTTCACCGGCAACTACCCGCCGGGCGCCGAGATCGAGGTCTGCCGGAGCGACGAAAAGGTGCCGGGCGACGAGGCGGGCTGGATGAGGGTGACCGAGCGCCTGGCGCTCAAGGGCGACGACCGAATCTACGTCCCGGTCGAGCATCGCGAACCCGTCACCCATGTCCGGCTCCACATCTTCCCCGACGGCGGCGTCGCCCGCCTGCGCGTGTGGGGCCGGGTCGCCAAGAGCTGGTCGGCGGTCGACGCCGACGCGCCCATCGACCTGCTGGCGATGGAGAATGGCGGCCGCGGCATCATCGCCAATGACGAACATTATGGGGCAATCGAAAATCTGACCGCGCCCGGCCGCGGCGTGAATATGGGCGACGGCTGGGAGACTCGGCGGCGGCGGGAGCCCGGGCACGACTGGGCGGTGCTCGAGTTGGGCGCCCCGGGGCGGATCGAGGAAGTCGTCGTCGACACCGCGCACTTCAAAGGCAATTATCCGGACCGCTGCTTCCTCCAGGCGGCCGCCTCCGCGACCGGCTCGCCCGAGGAGATCGCGGCGGCCTCGGAGAGCTGGCCGCTGCTGCTGCCCGAGGCCAGGCTCAAGGCGGACAAGGTCCACGTCTTGCGCGACGGCCTGGCCGATCTCGGCGCCGTCCGCTTCGTTCGGCTGAACATCGTTCCCGACGGCGGAGTCAGCCGGCTGCGGCTGATCGGGCGGGTTGCGCGGGAGGATGCCCGCCCATGATCTGCCCTCTTCTTTTTCGCCGGCGAAGGCCGGGATCCAGTATCCGGCCGCTTGCGGCTGGACCCCGGCCTTCGCCCGGGAACAACCTATGACCAACCTGCGCGAGGACATGGCATGACGAGCCTCAGCACCCACGTTCTCGACACCATGAACGGCCGGCCCGCGTCCGGCATGACGGTGGCGCTGAGCGGGCCGGACGGCGAGATCGCGCGAGGCGTGACCAACGCCGACGGCCGCTGCTCCGATCTGGTTCGGGACGCGCTCGCGCCCGGGCGTTACACGATCCGCTTTTCAGTGGCCGATTATTTCCGGAAAGCGGGCGTCGCTTTGCCCGATCCGCCCTTCCTCGACGAGGTGGCGGTCGAATTCGGAATCGCGGCGGACGGCGGCCATTATCACGTGCCTTTGCTCGTCTCGCCTTACGCTTATTCGGCCTACCGGGGCAGCTGATCCATGGTCTTCGACCTTGCCGAATGGCTCAACCTCGCGCTTCGATGGCTGCATCTGGTCGCGGGCATCGCCTGGATCGGGTCGTCCTTCTATTTCGTCTGGCTCGACAATCATCTGACCAAGCCGGCGACGGGCGAGGCCTCGGGCGAATCATGGTCGGTCCATGGCGGCGGCTTCTATCACAACCAGAAATATCAGGTCGCGCCGCAGCAGATGCCCGATCGGCTGCACTGGTTCAAATGGGAGGCCTATTTCACCTGGATCAGCGGTTTTTCGCTGCTGGTTCTGATCTATTATGTCGGCGCGCAGAGCTTCCTGATCGATCCGGCGAAGGCGGCGCTCAGCCCGGCCCAAGGCATCGCCATCGGCCTCGCGTCGCTCGCGCTGGGCTGGCTGGTCTACGACCTTTTGTGCCGCTCGCCGGTGGGATCGAACAATCTGGCGCTCGGCGTCTTCTGGTTCGCCTGCCTGCTGTTCGCGGCCAATCTGCTCGACAGCCTGGTCAGCGCGCGGGCGGCCTATATGCACGTCGGCGCGATCATCGGCACGGCGATGGTCGCCAACGTGTTCCTCGTCATCATTCCCAACCAGCGCAAGGTCGTCGCCGATCTGGTCGCCGGGAGAACCCCCGATCCGGCGCTCGGCGCGGCGGCCAAGCAAAGGTCGCTGCACAACAATTACATGACTCTGCCGGTGCTGTTCATCATGATCAGCCATCATCATCCGATGACCTACGGCGCCGCGCGGCCGTGGCTGGTTCTGGCCCTGCTCGGGCTGACCGGGGTCGCGATCCGCCATGTCTTCAACCTGCGTGGCCGCGGCCGGCCGATGGGCTGGACGATCGCCCTGGCCATCGCGCTCGCGCTCGCCAGCGTCACCTATGTCAGCTGGGAGCAAGGCGCGCGCACCGCGGCGGCGCCCGCCCGGAACGTCACCTACGCCGATATCCAGCCGATATTGGCCACCCACTGCGCGTCCTGTCACAACCTGCGGCCGCCGCCGCGCGGCGTGGCGCTCGATAGCTGGGAGCATGTCAGCGCCGCGTCGGCGCGGATCAAGGCCGTGACGGTCGATACCCAGGTGATGCCGTTGGGCAATCCGACCGGCATGACTCCGGCCGAGCGGCAGAGGCTCGGCGCCTGGATCGCGGCGGGAGCCCCGCGATGATCCGCTTCGTCCTCGACGGCGCGGTCGAGAGCGCCGAGCCGGGCGATCCGGCCGCGACAGTGCTCGATCATCTCCGCTACACATTGCGCCGAACCGGCACCAAGGAAGGCTGCGCCGAGGGCGATTGCGGCGCCTGCACCGTGCTGCTCGGCGAGCGCGACGGCGAGGCGGTCGAATGGCGCGCGGTCAATGCCTGCCTCCTCTTCCTGCCGATGATCGACGGCAAGGCGCTCAAGACCGTCGAGAGCCTGTCGCGGGGCGGCGCGCTCCATCCCGTCCAGCAAGCCATGGCCGATGGCCACGGATCGCAATGCGGCTTCTGCACGCCGGGTTTCGTGATGTCGCTCTACGCGCGCAGTATCGGCGCGGCCGGGACCGAGGGCACTCCCGTCAAGGACGTCATCGCGGGCAATCTGTGCCGCTGCACCGGCTACGGCCCGATCTTGGACGCCGGCGAGGCGAATCCGCCGGGCCCCGTCGACGACGGCGAAACCGCGGCGCTCCTTCGCACGATCGCGCGCGCGCAAGCGGGGCCGGGATGGTTCGCGCCCGGAACGTCGGACGAGCTGGCGGCGCTGCTGACCCTGCATCCCGAGGCGCGGATCGTCGCCGGGGCCACCGATGTCGGGCTCTGGGTCACCAAGGGCCTTCAGGATCTCGGCACCATCATCTTCATCGGCGACGTCGCCGATCTGAAGGGGATCGAGGAGGCCGACGACGGCCTCACGATCGGCGCAAGCGTGCGCTATTCCGAAGCGAAGGATGCGCTCGCCCGCCTTCACCCCGATCTGGGCGAGCTGGTCCGCCGCATCGGCGGCCTCCAGGTCCGCAATGCCGGCACGATCGGCGGCAATATCGCCAATGGCTCGCCGATTGGCGACATGCCGCCCGCTTTGATCGCGCTCGGCGCCGAGCTGGTGCTGCGGAGGGGCAGCGAGCGACGCGCCATTCCGCTTGAGGACTTCTTCCTGTCCTACGGCAAGCAGGACCGCCAGCCGGGCGAGTTCGTGGAGAGCGTCCGCATCCCCCGGCCCGCGCCCGACGCGCTGATCCGCATCGCCAAGCTCTCCAAGCGCTTCGACAGCGACATCTCCGCTTTGTGCGGCGCGTTCGCGATCCGGATCGAGGGCGGCAAGGTCGCCGAGGCCCGGATCGCCTTCGGCGGCATGGCCGGCATCCCTGAGCGCGCGCGCCTCTGCGAGACAGCGCTCACGGGCAAGCCCTGGACCGAAGCCACGGTCGAGGCGGCCGCGGACGCGCTGATGCAGGACTATCGGCCGCTCAGCGACCTGCGCGGATCGGCCGAATATCGCCTCGCCGCCGCCGCCAATCTGGCGCGCGGCCTGTGGCTCGAACCCGAGAGCCTCATCGATGTCTGACGCCGTCGGCCAGCCGCTGCGCCACGACAGCGCCGAGGGCCATGTCGCCGGCAGCGCGCTTTATGTCGACGATCTGCCCGAGGCGCCTGGGACGCTCCATTTGGCCTTCGGTCTCGCCGGCGACGGCCACGCGCGGCTGACCGGGCTCGATCTCGATGCGGTCCGCGCCGCCCCCGGCGTGGTCGCGGTGTTCACGGCCGGCGATATAACCGGCGAGAACAATGTCGGGCCGGTCTTCCACGACGATCTTCTCTTCGCCGAGGACAGGATTCTCTATCCCGGCCAGCCTCTGTTCGTGGTCGCCGCGACAAGCAATCGCGCCGCCCGCGCTGCCGCTCGGCTGGCGAAGGTCGAAACCGATCCGCTCCCGGCCCTCGTCACCATCGCCGAGGCGCTCGAAGCGGGGTCCGCGCTCGAAGTCGCGCAGATCATGACTCGCGGCGACGCCCAGGTCGCGCTCGACTCCGCTCCGCACCGCCTCAAGGGCAGCGTCGCAATGGGCGGGCAGGAGCATTTCTATCTCGAAGGCCAGGCGGCGCTCGCCACCCCGGGCGAGGGCGGAGCGATCCAAGTCGTCAGCTCGACCCAGCATCCGAGCGAAGTCCAGCATCTGATCGCGGTCCTGCTGGGCCTCAGCAGCGCCGACGTGACCGTCGAGGTCCGCCGGATGGGCGGCGCCTTCGGCGGCAAGGAGACGCAGGCCGCCGCCTACGCCGCCGCCTGCGCTTTGGTCGCCGCCAAGACCGGCCGCCCGGCCAGGATCCGCGCCGACCGCGACGACGACATGGTCATGACCGGCAAGCGCCACGATTTCACCGCCGACTATGATGTCGGTTTCGACGGCGAGGGGCGGATCGAAGGCATAAGCCTGACGCTCGCCTCGCGCTGCGGCGCCACCGCGGACCTCAGCCTCGCGATCAACGACCGGGCGATGTTCCACGCCGACAATTGCTATTACCTTCCCGCGGTCGAGATCGTTTCGCACCGGCTCAGGACCCACACGGTTTCCAACACCGCCTTCCGCGGCTTCGGCGGGCCGCAGGGGATGATGGCGATCGAGCGGGTGATGGACGCCATCGCCGCGCATCTCGGGCTCGATCCGCTCGCCGTTCGCCAGGCCAATCTCTACGGCCCCGGCCGCGACGTGACGCCCTATCACATGACGGTCGAGGACAATGTCGCACCCGAGATCATCGCCGAGCTGGCGCAAGAAGCGGGCTATGCCGCGCGGCGCGCGGCGGTCGCCGCGTTCAACGAGAGCCATCGAATCCTCAAAAAGGGCCTCGCGCTGACGCCGGTCAAGTTCGGGATCAGCTTCACCACCACCCATCTCAACCAGGCCGGCGCGCTCGTCCTCGTCTATGCCGACGGCTCGATCCACCTGAACCATGGCGGCACCGAGATGGGCCAGGGGCTGATGATCAAGGTCGCCCAGGTGGTGGCGGACGTGTTCGCCGTGCCCATCGGCCATGTGAAGATCATGGCCACCCGCACCGATAAGGTTCCCAACACCTCGGCCACCGCCGCCTCCTCGGGCGCCGATTTGAACGGGATGGCCGCGAAGATCGCCGCCGCGAAGATCAGGCAGCGCCTCGACGACTTCGCAGCGACCCGGCCGGACTCGGCGAGCTGGACCTTCGCCGAGCTCTGCCGCGCCGCGCATCTCGCCCGAATCCAGCTCTCGGCGACGGGCTTCTACGCCACCCCCAAAATCCTTTACGACCGCAAGACCCACAGCGGCCGCCCCTTTCTCTATTTCGCTTATGGCGCCGCCTTGAGCGAGGTGGTGATCGACACGCTCACCGGCGAGCATCGGGTGGTCGCGGTCGACATCCTCCACGACGTCGGCCGCTCGCTCAACCCGGCGATCGACCTCGGACAGATCGAGGGTGGGTTCATCCAGGGCATGGGCTGGCTGACGACCGAGGAGCTCGTTTTCGACGACCGCGGCCGGCTGCTCACCCACGCGCCCTCGACCTACAAGATCCCGACCGCGGGCGACCGCCCGCCCCATATGGACATCCGCATCTTCGAGCGCGGCGAAAATGTCGAGGCGACGGTCCACCGCTCCAAGGCGGTCGGCGAGCCGCCGCTGATGCTCGCCATCTCGGTCTTCTCGGCCTTGACCCAGGCCGTCGCCGCCGCCGCGCCCGGCAAGGGACTGCCGAGGCTCGACGCCCCCGCCACGCCCGAGCGCATCCTCGCCTCGCTCGCCGAGCTCAGGGCGCGCAATGGCTGACTGGACCAGCCACGCCCGCGACGCGCTGCAACGGGGACCCGCGGCGCTCGTCACCATCCTCGCGACCGAGGGCTCGGCGCCGCGCGGGGCGGGGGCACGCATGGTCGTGACGGATACGGATCTCGCCGGCTCGATCGGCGGCGGGAAGCTCGAATATCAGGCCACCGAACAGGCGAGGGCGATCCTCGATCATCCGCCGGGAAGCTGGCGCGTGCAGGATTATCCGCTCGGGCCGCTGCTCGGCCAATGCTGCGGCGGGCGGGTCCGGCTGCTCGTCGAGCATCTGGAGAGCGTGCCCGGCGGCGAAGGGGTGTTCGAAGTCACGCTCGGCCAACGTGTTTCCCGTGAGCCGTTCCCCGGCGAAGGCCGGGGTCCAGTTGCTGAGTCAGGCCTGGACCCCGGCCTTCGCCGGGGAACAATTATGGCTAGAGGCCCGCTCCCCGTTGCCGGCGCGCGCTTCATCGAGCCCCTCGAAACCGACACCCTCCCCGTCAGTCTCTTCGGCGCCGGCCATGTCGGCCAAGCCATCGCCGCCCGCGCAGCGGGCCTCCCGCTCGCCATCGCCTGGTATGACGGGCGGCCGGAGATGGCCGAAACCCCGGGCGTCGTCCTCGCCGGCGAGGACGCGATGGTCGCCCAGGCCGCCGCCGCGGCCGACGATTGCGCGATCCTCGTCCTCACCCACGATCACGGGCTCGATTATCGCCTCGTCGCGGCCGCGCTCGGCGGCAAGGCGCGCTTCATCGGCCTGATCGGCTCCGGGACCAAGCGCGCCCGATTCCTCAAGCGGCTCGCGGCCGACGGCGTCGACGCCGCCCGCCTGACCTGCCCGATCGGCCTGCCCGGCATAGAGGGCCGGGCGCCGGACGTGATCGCGATCGCCACGCTCGCGCAACTGCTCATGCTGGGAAGCTCCGAATGAAAGCCTTTCGCGGCGAGATATTGAGCGTCCCCGACGATCCCGCCGTCGCCGGGGCCGAGGCGATCCGCCATTATGAGGACGGCCTGCTCGTCGTCGAGGAGGGCCTGGTCGCCTATTGCGGACCTCATTCCGACCGGTTCGCCGATGTCGACACCGAACCGCTCGAAGGCCTGATCGTCCCCGGCTTCGTCGACGCGCACGTCCATTATCCGCAGATCGGGTGCATCGCGTCGCACGGCGAACAGCTCATGTCATGGCTCGAACGCCACATCTTCCCGGCCGAAAAGGCGTTCGCCGACAGGGTGCATGCCGACGCGGTCGCCGCCTTCTTCCTCGACGAGCTGCTCCGCCACGGCACCACCAGCGCGCTCGTCTTCGCCACCGTCCACATGGGATCGGTCGACGCTTTGTTCGAAGCCGCGCTGGCGCGCGACATGCGGATCGTCTCCGGCAAGGTGCTGATGGACCTGGGCCCCGAAGGGCTGCGCGACAGCGTCGCCTCGGGCCGCACCGAAACCGAGGCGCTGATCGCCAGATGGCGCGGCCGCGGGCGGCTCGGCTATGCCGTCACGCCGCGTTTCGCGCCGACCTCCAGCAGCGACCAGCTTGCCGATGCAGGCAGCCTGATCGCGGCCCATCCCGACGTGCTGATGCACACCCACCTCTCCGAAAACCCGGGCGAGATCGATTTCGTCGCCGAGCGCTTCCCCGAGGCCGCGGATTATCTCGACGTCTACGACCGGTTCGGTCTGGTCGGGCCGCGCTCGGTCTTCGCCCATTGCGTCCATATGAGCGATCGGGCGCTCGCGCGCATGGCGCAGGCGGGCGCCGGCATCGCCTTCTGCCCGACCAGCAACATGTTCTTGGGCTCGGGCCTGTTCGATCTGGCGTCTGCCGATCGCCACGGCGTCGGGATCGGCATCGGCACCGATATCGGCGCCGGCACGACCCTCTCCATCCTCCACACGCTGGGCGAGGCGTACCGGACCTGCCAGCTCAGGGGCGCCAGCCTCGATCCCTTCCGTGCGCTCCATCTCGCCACCGCGGGCGGCGCGCGGGTGATCGGGATCGGGGCCCGCGTCGGCGCCCTCCTGCCCGGCCAGGAAGCGGATTTCGTCCTGCTCGACGAGCGCTCCACGCCCTTGCTCGCCCGGCGCTGCGCCGGCGCCTCGCTCCACGACCGGCTGTTCGCCTTGCAGGTGCTTGGCGACGACCGCGCCATCGCCGCGACTTATTTGCGGGGGCGGCGCGCCGGGCCGGGAGCAAATTGACGTCCTGTGCCGGCGACGTCGGCGATTGGGAGCGCCCTATCGCGAGCAGGGCCTCGCTTCGATCCCCGCGCGGCCGCGGCTCCGCGCCGGCATGCGCCGCTATTTGGCGCGCGACCCCGGCCTCGGCGCGGCGTCCCTCCTGGGCCCCGGCCTGGGGCGGACCTGGACGTGTCCGCTGTCGTTGCGGCGAAGTTCGAAGGCGCCCGCGCGTTCGGCGAGGTCGCTGAGCTTGGCCTGGCCATAAGTGCGGGGATCGAAATCCGAAGCGAGGATCGCGAGGCGCTGGCCGACCCGGCCGAGCGACACCCAACCGTCTTCATCGTCGAGTTGCGCGATCGCCGTCCGGATCAGCGGCACGGCGGCGCTCGGCGCCCGGGTCACCGATGCGGGACGGGCATCGGGGCGCTCGGGCTGGTCGGGGGCGGGCGCCTCGGGGAGAAGATTCTCGGTATAGATGAAGCGGCGGCAGGCCTGGCGGAAGCTCTCCGGCGTCTTCTGTTCGCCGAAGCCGTAGACGTCGACCCCTTGCTCCCTGATCCGCGCCGCCAAGCGGGTGAAGTCGCTGTCGGACGACACCAGGCAGAAGGCGTCGAAGCGGCCGCTGTGGAGGAGATCCATGGCATCGATGACAAGGGCGATGTCGGAGGCGTTCTTCCCGGCCGTATAGGCGAAATTCTGGTGGGGCATGATCGCGTGGGTGGAGAGGATGCCGGCCCACGCCTTCAATCGCGTTCCCGAAAAGTCCCCGTAGATACGGCGAACGCTCGCTTCGCCGATCTTGGCGATCTCCTCGAACAGCCCGGCCGCGATCCGGGGCGAGGCATTGTCGGCGTCGATGAGCACGGCGAGGCGGGGCGCGCGGGGTTCGTTGGCCATGACCCTCCCTATGCAGCAGCCCGGGATCGAAAGCCACCGAGCCGGTGCCGTCGGCGCGGCGGTCGTGTCGGGCAGGGAGGCAGAGGCGGCCTGCGGCCGGCGGGAGCCGCTCGTCGCCGCGCCGCCGCTCCCTGCCGCAATTGCCGGAACCATGATGCGGCCGCAGGCTTTCCCGTCCGGGCGGCTTGCGGCGCGCGGCCGCCTTCCATCAGGAAAGGACGTCGAGATGCTGAAGGACAAAAGGCGCCGCCGGCTGCTGGCGGGCTTCACGGCGGCGGCGATGATCGCCGGCGCGGGCACCACCGGGATCGCCTACGCCTCCGAATTCCGTGCCGTGCTCGCCGGCGGCAACGAGCCGGCGGGTGGGGATGCCGACGGCTGGGGGCGGGCCAAGGTGACGGTCGACGATTCGACCAACACCGTTTGCGTCAACCTCGAAACGGGCAACCTGTCCGAGGTGACCGCGGCGCACATCCACCGCGGTGCGGCCGGCGTAGAAGGCCCCCCGGTCGTCAATCTGGACCGGCCCGACGACGATGGCGACGAGGACGATTGCGACGATGTCGGCGATGCGCTGGCCGATGAAATCCAGGCCAATCCGGCCGGATTCTACGTCAACATCCACACGACCGAGCATCCCAACGGCGCGATCCGCGGCCAGCTCGCTCCCAGCGCGGACTGAGCCGCGGCCGGTTCTGCGGCGCGAAATTGTCTTGTCAGCGCGGACGCGGCGGGCGACCGGGGGGCGTGCCCGCCTCGTCGTCCTCCCACCGCCCGGCCCTTGCGATCTTCCGCTCGCCCTTGTTCAACGCGTCGGAGGGATTCGTTCAGGCGCAGGCGGCGGCGCTGATCCGCTACGCGCCGCTGATGGTGGGGATCGAGGACAAGGGCCATGCCTTGCCGGCGCTCGCCGGGCGGCTGCTGATCGCCGATCGTCCGCTCCAGGTCCGGCTCGGCCGAGTGGCGGCGCTGGCCGCACAGCTTCGGCCGCACGCGCCTGTTCTGGTCCACGCCCATTTCGCCACCGACGCCCTGATCGCGCTGCCGCTGGCGCGCGCCCTTGGAGTGCCGCTGGTCACCACCCTGCACGGCTATGACGTGCACCGCGCGCGGGCGCGCCTGCTCTTGTCCGGGCGGCTCTCCTGGATGCGCTACGCCTTGCTGAAGCGGCGGCTGATCGAAGGCGGCGCCTTGTTCCTCGCCGTCTCCGACGCGCTCCGCCGCGAGGCGATCGCGCGGGGCTTCCCGGCCGAACGCACCCTCACCCATTATCTCGGCGTCGATCTCGCCCGCTTCGCAGGGCCGAGTGCGCCCGAGCCCGGCCTGATCCTCCATGTCGGCCGGCTGGTCGAGAAGAAGGGGACGGCGACCTTGCTCGAGGCAATGGCGCTGTTGCCGGAGGCGCGGCTGGCGATCGTCGGCGATGGGCCGCTGCGCGCCGCGCTCGAGCGGCAGGCGACGCCGCTCGGCGAGCGGGTGCGATTCCTCGGCGCGCTGCCGCCGGCGCGGGTGGCGGCATGGATGCGGCGCGCCTGGCTCTTCGCCGCGCCGAGCGTCACCGCGCGCGACGGCGACGCGGAGGGCCTTCCGACCGTGATCGCCGAAGCCGCCGCCGCCGGGCTCCCGGCGGTGGGCACCGCCCATGCCGGCATCCCCGAAGCGATCGCGCACGGAGTCACCGGCTTCGTCGTTCCCGAGCGCGATGCCGGGGCGCTGGCGGCGGCGCTGGCGGCCGTGATCGCTTCCCCCGCCTTGCGCGAGCGGATGGGTGCGGCGGCGCTGGCGCTGGCGCGCGAGCGGTTCGATCTGGCCCGCCAGGCGGCGCGGCTCGAAGACCTTTACGATCGGCTTCTCGGCCAGACCCGGCCCTGACGGATCAGATAGTCGTTGACCCGGCGGCTTCGGTCGGCCTCGTCGAGCAGGCGGCGGGCGAGCGCCGGCTGTTGGGCGGAAAGATCGCGGCGCTGCAGCCAATCACTCTGACGATAGAGGCGCGGCCGGCCGCTGCCATGGTCGGTGACGGCGCTCCAGCCGCCAGCCTCGGCGAGCAGCGAATCGCGGAAGCCGAACCGGATCCGCCGCTCGGGCGCGAGCGCGAGCAGGCTGTGTCCCTGCCAGGGATTGGCCTCGCGCAGGCCGATCAGGTCGGCGACGGTCGGGGCGATGTCGAGGATGGTGACGATCGCGTCGTGGCGCCCGCGCGACAGCCGCGGGTGGGCGCCGAGGATGACGAGCGGAGTCCAGACCGATTCGCGAAACAGGCTGTAGCCGCCGGTGACTCCGCCATGCTCGCCGAGATTGTAGCCATGGTCCGAGCTGATGATGAACAAGGTGCGCGCGAACCAGGGCTCGCCGCGCAGCGATTCGATCAGCTCGCGAACGACATCGTCTGTGTAGCGGGTGGTGTTGAGGATGCGTTCCTGCACGCTGCCTTGGCCGGCGACGTCGAGCGCCGGTTCGAGCGAGCGGAACGGATGGTGGTTGCTGGCGGTGATCAGGGTGGCGAGAAACGGGCCCCGGCGGCCGAGCTCCCGGAGCCTCGGCGCGGCGCGGCGGAAGATTTCGCGGTCCCGCTGGCCGAGCTCGGGATAGCGCCAGAGCCGGTCGTACATGCGCTGGACCCAGATCGTGCTGTTGTCCATGTCGATGTCGCCGGCGCTGAACATCTCGGCCCGATAGCCCTGCCGGCGAAGCGCATCGGCGAGGCAGTAGAATGAGCTTTGGGTCTGGGCGGTGATGAAGCGGCGCGACGAGGGGACGAGCGAGCATTGCAGCGCGAAGCGGCCGTTGATGCTGGGCGGGCCGAAGCTCAACGCCCGGCTCCAGCTCGCCGCGTCGGGGCGGGCGGCGAGGCTGTCGAGATAGGGGGTGGGCGATGGGCTTCGGTCGGGGCGAAGATGGCCGGTGTCGACGCCGCGCACCGTCTCCAGCTGGATGATGACGACGTTCCAGCGGTCGGCGGGGCCGGGCGCCGACGCCACCGCGGGCACCCGCCGATAGGGGAAGTCGCTGCTCGGGAAGCGCCAGCCTTTGTCGGCGCTTCCGGCCAGCCATTCGCCCTGCCAGGCGCGGGCTAAAACCGGGACGTCGCCGGGCGGTTCGTCGTCGCCATAGCTCCAGGCGAAATCACGGACGAAGGCGAACAAAGCCGGCTCGAGCCGGGAGAGGCGGAACTTGGCCTGGGCGAGCATCCACCCCGTGGCCCCGGTCGCCAGCGGCAGGATCAGGATGACGAGCGCGACCTTCCAGCCGAAGCGCAAGGGCGGCCCGCCCCGGCTCCGCCGCCTGACCAGCCTGCTCGCCCACCACAAATAAAGGCCCGGCGCGGCGACGCACAGGATCGGCGACAGGAACGGCCCTCCGCGGTCGCCGCGCAGCACGTTGAGGAAGAGCGCGTCTCCGAGCGTCGTCGGATCGGCATAGACGTCGAGGAAATTGGGCCCGAGGCGAACGCCGAGGAAGCGGTAGAGCTCGTGATCGAACTGGGTGATCAAGAGGTTCGCCGCCATCAGCCCGACCAGCGCCCAATGCGCCAGCCGCCAGCGCGGCGAAGGCAGCGGCCGGCGGTAGTGCCACAGCCAGAGCAGGAAGAAGGGCAAGGCGATCAGCCAGACCGCCAGCAATTCGTAGATGAGCGGGCGGACGATGAACCCCGTCCAGTCGGCGAGCACCGGGCCGCCATAAGGCGAGGGGCGGAGATAAAGGAGGAATTGCAGGATCGCGCAGGCCAGCCAGGCGCCGGCCGCGAGCCGCCAGGCGATGGCGAAATGGTTGGCGCCGGTCGCTGCGGGTGAGGGCGGCTCAGTCACGCCACACCCTGTCGTTGCGAAGCAGAAAGTCGTTGAGGCGCTGCATCCGCTCTGCCCGCGCCAGCAGCGCTCCGGCCAGGCCGGCATGGCCGGCGGCGAGATCACGCCGCTGCAGCCAGTCTCCGCCGGTGCGATAGAGGCGGGCGCCGCCGTCGCGCGGATCGCGGACCGCGGTCCAGGCCTGGTTCTCTGCGACCAGCGACTCCCGGAAGCCGAAGCCGAGCCCGCCGCCGCCGCGCAGAGCGAGCAGGCTGTGCCCCTGCCACGGATTGGCGACTCGCAGGCCGAGCAGGTCGGCAAGCGTCGGCGCAAGATCGAGATGGCTGACGAGATCGGAATGGAAGCCGGGCCGAAGCCGCGGATGACGGCCGAGCACGATCAACGGCACCCAAAGCGATTCGCGGTAGAGATTGTGCTGACCGGCGGCGTGGCCGTGCTCGCCCAGGTTGAAGCCGTGATCGCCGGTGATCACGATCAAAGTCCGCTCGAACCATGGCTCATTGCGCAGCGATTCGATCAGCTCGCGCACCACGTCGTCGGTATAATGCGTCGTGTTGAGGATTCGATCGGTGGGACTGTCATGGCCGGCAATGTCGGTGGCCGGATCGACGCTGGTAAAGGGGGTGTGGTTGCTGACCGAAACCACGGTGGCGAGGAATGGCCGGCCGGAGCGACCGAGCGCGCGGATGCGCCGCGCCGCCGCGCGGAACACCGGCCGGTCGTGTCGCCCCGCGTGATCGTAGTTCCAGAACCGGTCGTACCAGCGGCGGAACCAGAGCGTGCTGTTGTCCCAGTCGGTGTCGTCGCCGTGGAAAATCTCCGTCTGGTAGCCGTTCGCCCGAAGAAGCGTCGGCAGGCAGAGGAAATCGACATGGGTCAGCGCCGTGATGTAGCGGCGTGAAGGCGGCGTGACCGAGCAATGGGTCGCGAAGACGCCGTTGATGCTCGGCATGCCGAAGCTCGAGGCGCGGGTCCAGACCGCGGCGTCCGGGCGCCGCGCAAGGGCGTCCAGATAGGGCGTTGGCGAGGCGCGGCCGGACGGATTGAGGACGCCGACCTCCATCCCGCGCAGCGTTTCGAGCTGAATGTAGATGAGGTTCCAGCGCGGGCCTGCCGACGCGGGCGGGGGAGGGCCGGTCGGTTCGCGCAGATAAGGCCGCTCAGGATCGGGGAAGCGCCAGCCGGGATCGGCGCTCCGGGCGAGCCAGGACTGGCGATGCGCGGCGGCGAGCCGCTCGAAATCGTCCGGCTCGCGCAGGTCCTGAAATCCGGCGGCGAGGTCCGTGGCGAAGGCGATGACCACCGGCTCGATCTTGCGCAGGCGGAACTCGCCCGTCGCCATCCGCCAGCCATTGGCCGGCGCCGCCAGCGGGAGCAAAGCGAGCGGCAGCGCGGCCCACAGGCCCGGCGCGCGCGGCCGCCGCCGCCGCAGCAGGCGGACTGCGAGCCACAAATAGAGCAGCGGAACCAGCGCGACGATGAGTAGCGGCAGAAAGGCGCCGCCCCGGTCCGCGCCCACCACGTCGAGGAACATGCCGTCGGCGAGCAAAGCGGGTTCACCATAGACCTGCAAGAACGAGAAATTCAGCCGGACGCCGAGGAATCGGAGGAGCTCGTGATCGGCCGCGCTCAGCAGCAGATAGAGAGACAGCAGAGCGGCCTGCAGGCCGAGGAGCCAGGCCCAGCCCCGCGCGCCCGGCCGCCGCCGGAACAGCGCGAGCCAGACGAGGAAGAAGGGAAGGGACACCAGCCAGACCCCGAGCATCTCGTAATAGAGCGCAAGCCAGAAATAACGCTGCCAGTCGGCGAGGAAGGGGCCGCCGTGCGGAGCCGGGCGCGCATAGAGCAGGATCTGCAGCAGTGCCGCGAAGGCGAGGCAGAGCAAAGCCAGCAGCAGCGCCGCAAGGAAGCGGTCGCGCCCGCTCGGCGCGCCCACTTCCTCCCGCATATCGTCCGCGGCTTCGGCCAATCCCGCCCCCTTGCGCGGCATGACTAGCATGGCCGGGGGCTTTGTTGACCCCCGCCGCGCATTGGCCGATGCGATGGCAGCATGCGCCTCGTCTATCCCCTGCTCTGGTCGCGCCCGGACCGGAAGGCCTGCCGGGCGCAGACGATGGGCACGGTTGCCGCGCTCGCCCGGCGCGGGATCGAGGTGACGCTGCTGATGCCGCAAGGCGCGGACGATCCGGCGCTGGGGGCGAGCGGTCTGCGCGATCATTTCGAAGTGGAGGGCGATTTCCGGCTGGTTCAGCGGCGCAGCCGATGGGCGGGGGAGGCGTTGGGGCGCACGCTGATGTGGCTTCGCCAGGTGTTTCGCGATCCGGCGCTGGCGCAAGCGGACCTGCTTTATTCGCGCATTCCGGCGCTGCTGGGTATGGGTCAGCGCGCCCCGATCCCCTTCGCGGTCGATCAATATCGGCCTTGGCCCGACGATCTGCCCCCGATCCGGCCCCTGGTGCGGCGGACGGCGCGCCATCCCAAATGCCTCGGCCTCATCCTCCATTCGGAACACGCCGCCGGCGCCTATCGCCGGCTGGGCGTGGATCCGGCGAAGATCCTCGTCGCCCACAACGGCGCCGAGCCTTCCGCCGACGGACCGCCGGGCAAGAGCGAGGCGAGGGCGCGGCTCGGTCTGCCGGCCGGGCGGCCGATCGCCGCTTATGCCGGCCGGGTGAACGCCCGCAAGGGCCTGGACCAGCTTCTCGCCCTCGCCGATCTGAGGCCGGAAATCCTGTTCCTTCTGGTCGGCTCCGAGGGCGAAGGCGCGATCGAGGCCGAGGCGGCGGGGCGCGCCAATGTCCAGATCGTGCCCTGGCAGGCGCCCGCCGACCTGCCCGCCTGGCTGGCGGCGGCGGACGTGTTGCTGGTGCCGCCGTCGCGGGCGCCGCTGGAGCAGTTCCGGGACTGCGTGCTGCCGTTGAAGCTGTTCGCCTATCTCGCCGCCGGCCGTCCGATCCTGGCGCCCGAGGCGCCGGACACGGCCGAATTGCTGAGCGACGGCGGCAACGCGTTGCTGATTCCGCCGGGCCGGCCGGCGCTGGCGGCGGCGGCGCTCGATCGGATCCGGAGCGAGTCCGGCCTGGCCGAGGCGCTTTCGCGCAATGCGCTGGCGAGCGCGGCGGGGCTGACCTGGGATCGGCGCGCGGAAAGGATCGCGGCCTTCCTCGAGGCGCGGCTCAGCGCTCCGAATAAACCAGGACGGTGAGTGCGCCGAGCCCGAACAAAGCCGGGGCCGCCCAGGCGCCCGCCGCCGGGGGCAGCGCGCCGACCTGCGCCGCGACCGTGAACACGCCGTCGGCGACCAGATAGAGCAGCCCGCCGCCGCCGGCATAGAGCAAGGCCGGCCAGGCCAGGCCGGTGCGCGGCGAGACGAAGGCGAGCGGCAGAGCGAGAAGCAGCATCGCCAATGGCGCCAGGGGTAAGGCGGCCGAACGGAAAAGCTGGGTTTCGAACAAGGCGGCCGACTGGCTGACCGGTGCCGACTGGTCCAGCGAGCGCCGCGCCGCCGCCGCCGACAGGATCGGAGTCGAGGCGAAGAAGGCGACGACGTCGTCGGGCGCGAGCGCGGTCGGCCAGGCCAAGGTCGCGGCGCGGTCGCCGAGCGCTTGGCCGCCGTCGAAGCGCAGCCGCCCGACCCGGTGCAAGGTCCACCCGCCGGGCGCGGCTTGCGCGGCGGCGGCGGTGACCCGTTCGGTGAGCAGGCCGGCGCCGTCGCGGCGGAATATCTCCACCCGATCGAGCCGCCGCCCGTCGGCCGACGCGCCGCCGGCCCGGACGATTTCGGGGCCGATCCGGAACCAGCGCGCCGCCGCCGCCTCGTCCTGCGCCGTCGCCGGCTCGGTCGCGGCCCACCAGGAGGCGAAGGCGGCCTGGCTGCGGGGCACGACGCGCTCGGCGAGCAGCACGCTCGCGCCGGCCAGCATCACCGGCACCGGCAGCGCCATCATCAGCACCCGATATTGCGAGACGCCAGCCGCCCGGATCGCGACCATCTCGCGGCTCCGGCCAAGCGCCAGGAAGACGATCATTGCGCCCGCCAGAGCGGCGATCGGGATCGCCTGCAGCATCAAAGGCGGCAAGCGCAGCCAGGCATAAAGGGCGACATCGCCCGGCCCCATGGCGCGCGCGACGAACTCGTCGCCGCGCTCGAACAGGTCGACCATCTGCAGCAGCAGGACGATCGCCGCCGCAGCGCCCAGCGTCCAGGCCGCCAGCCTCCAGCCGAGATAGGAGGCCAGGGTCCGCCCGCGCAGGCCCGGCGTTCGGCCGCCGCGCATCCTGAGCCGCGCCAGCGCCTCCCCGAGGGGCCTCAGCAGGCTGGCGATCGGGCTGTGGCTCGGCAGGTGCCGGCCCGAGACGAAGATGAGCAGGATCAGGGCCGCACAGAGGCCGGCCATGCCGAGGATCGCCAGCTTCGGCCCGGCCGCGCCGGACAGCGCGAACTGGCGGGCGAGGTTCATGCCGTGATGGAAGGCGATCAGCACCACCCCGCCGGCCAATATGCCGAGGCCGCGCCGGCCCTTCTTGGTGGCGAAGGCCAAAGGAAGGACCAGGAACGGGATCAAGGGGATGCTCGCCGCGCGGGCGATCCGGCTCCAATATTCGGCGTCGAGCGCGGCGCGCGGGATGGCGCTGCCGTCGCGCGCGGCCGCCGCGAGCTCGCTCAGCGTCAGCTCGTTCTGGTCCCAGCCGCGGCGCCAGTTGCTGTCCTCGATGCGCAGCGATTCGCGGAAGGCCATCGCCTGGAAGGCGACCAGATCCGGCTCGCCGCCGCGCGCATTGGGGCGCTGGGCGAGATAGCGCCCGCCGGTGACGTCGATCCCGAACAGCCGGCCCTCCGGCGCGAAGCCGATTCGGCCGGCGCTCCCGGTCAAGGTCAGCTCGCGGCCGTCGGGCAGCCGCTGCCAGACGAAGACGCCGCGGATGCGGCCGTCCGCGTCGCGCCGGTCGAAGGTCAAAGCGAGGCTGTCGGCCGGCTGGTAGAATGCCCGCGGGTGAAGCCGTCCGATCCGGCCGGCGTTGAGCGCCTCGACCCGCATCGCCCGAAAATCGTAGCGGCCGATCGGCTCCAGCCAGCCGCCGGCGACGAGGCCGACGAGGCCGACGGCCACGCCCACCGCGGCCAGCGGCGCCGCGATCCGGGTCAGCGACAGGCCGGCGGCGAGCATCGCCTCGATTTCGAGGCGGTCGTCGAGCCTGGCGATCAGCAGGACGAGCGCGACCATGAAGCCGGCGGGCAAAGCGAGATCCAGATAATAAGGGACGAGCCGCGCCAGCAGCGGCAGGAAATAGGAGATGTCGGCGCCGCTCGCCGCCATTTCGTGGATCAGCCGCAGCGCCCGCTCGAGCATCATGATCAGGCCGACGCCGGCGGTGACGACGAGGAACGGCCCGGCGACGCCGCGGATCAGATAGAGATCGAGCAGGCCGGGGCGTGGCCCGCGCCGGAAGCGCGGCGCGGCCGCGACGGCCTCAGCCATGCGCGGCGGGAGCGCCCCGGCCGACCGCTCGGGCCAGCCGCCGGGCGACCTTCTTGTGGTGGACGATCGACCAGAAAAGGATCGCGTTCAGCACGAAAATCTGGGCGAGGAAGAACCAGAGCGGGCTGCCGATCGCCATGCTGCCGGCGATGATAAAGGTCTTTGGGTTCGCGCCGAGCGCCTTTTGAAGTCGTAGCGACAGGCGCGAGGCGCGGCGGATCATCAGCCGCAGCTTGCGGGTCCGGCGCGGGTCGTCCGCAGCCCGGGCCAGGGCCGAGTCGATCGTGTCGTCCGGGCTCATCCGATTGGAAAGCCACAAATAGCCGGTTGCCCAGAAACCGAAATAGCGGGTGAACCAGCTCTCCTTGCTGAACACGGCGTCGCCGGATCTGGCCGCGACCCTGAGCCAGGGCACGCCATAAGCGCGCCACAGATAGGCGCGGCGCTGGGTTTCGGCATGGTTGGTCTGGACGATGTGCGAGGCGCCGGCGGCGACCGCGAGGATCCACGCCCAGGCGCCGATCGAATCGTCGAGCAGGATCGCGAAGGCGACGTAGAGGACCACGTTGCCGGCATAATCGCAGACGCCGTCGACCAGCTCGCCGGTCGGCGACGCGGTGCCCTTGAGCCGGGCGAGGTCGCCGTCGGCGCCGTCGATGATGTGCCAGGCGACCAGCAACGCGAAGCCCGCCGCCGCGCTTTGTGGCCAGGGCAAGCTGGTGAAGGCGAAGGTCGCCCCGATCAAGGCGAGCAGGCTGCCGACGGAAACCGCATTGGCCGAAATTCCGGTCGGCAGGAGCAGCCCGGCCAGCCGCGCCGCGAGCGGATGATAGATATAATGATTGAGCCCGTCCTCGAGCTCGCGCGGCCTCGCTCGAGGGCGAATCGAGTCATCGGGCCGCTTCATCCCGGCCGGCGCCGATGCCATGGTTCGGCCTCCTTCTTGAAATAACGACGGACCCGCGGCGGTTTTGCGGTAAGGAACGCCCCGATGGGAAGCGAAAAATCAGCCGGGGCGGGCTTCGCCTGCGCCGCCGACGCGGATCGGCGGGTGGCGGGAGTCGCGGCCGCGGCGCGCGCGGTCCGCGCTTTGGCGCAAGCCGGCGCCGCGGAGATCAGGCTGCGCGTCGGCGGCGATGCCGCGCTCGCCCCGGCGACGATGGCCGATATCGATCGCCTGCGCGAATCGGCGGTGGTGCGCGTCGAGCCAGGCGCGGGTACGGGCTCCGACCAGCCCGCTTCGTCCTCCTGGGACGTCGTCCGGCACACCGCCAAGCCCGGCGACGGGATCGTTTCGCGCTGGCTCAACCGACCGGTCTCGCAGCGAATCACTTGGCTGGTGCTGCACATTCCGAGCGCGCGACCGATCCACGTCACCATCGTCAACGCCGTGCTTGCGCTGATCATCGTGCCGGTGCTGCTGCTCGGCGGCGAGGCCGGCCTGATCGCCGGCGGCATCCTGTTCCACGCCGCCTCGGTGCTCGATGGCGTCGATGGCGAGATGGCCCGCGCCACCTTCCGGACGTCTCCTGCCGGCGCGGCCCTGGACAGCTTCGTCGACATGGCGACCAACCTTCTGTTCGTCGGTGCGCTCTCGGTGAACCTCGCCCTGCGCGACGGCGGCGCGATCGGCTGGATTGGCGGCTGGGGGCTCGCGGTGGCGCTCGTCGGCGCGCTGATCATCGGCCGCCGAGTCCGGGCCGGCGGTGCCCCGCTCGGCTTCGATCTGCTCAAGCGCTCGGGCCGGGTGAAGGGGATCGCGGACCTGATCTATTGGGTCGTGCAGACTCTGAGCAGCCGTGATTGCTTCGCCTTCCTGTTCATGGTCCTGATCCTGCTGGGGCTCGAAAGGACCGCTTTGTCGATTTTCTCGGCGGTCGGCACGATCTGGTTCGTCTATCTGCTGATGACGCTGGCGCCGGTCCCGCGCGCCTTTCGCGGCGCAGCATAGCTTCTTGACATTCGGCGCTTTTGGGATTGAGCGTGAATTTTTTGCGGCCGCTGCGGCCCGATTTATGGAATGGGGACGCATGAAGAGCATCAAGGTAGCGCTGATCGGGGTCGGCAATTGCGCCAGCTCCCTGGTCCAGGGCCGCTATTTCTACACCGGCGATCGCACCGCCGCGGGCCTGATGCACGAGCGGATCGGTGGCTACAGGCTGGCCGACATCGAGTTCGTCCTGGCCATCGACACCGACGCCCGCAAGGTCGGCAAGGACCTTGGCGAAGCGATCTTCGCCGCCCCTAATTGCACGACAGTGTTTCAAAAAGATGTCCCTGCGACCGGCGTCACCGTGCGCATGGGCCGGGTCCTCGACGGCATCGCGCCGCACATGGAGGGGGCGGGCGAGCGCGGCTTCATCCGCGCCGACGCGGCCGAGCCCGACGAGGCCGAAATCGTCGCCGCGCTGAAGGACTCGGGCGCCGAGATCCTGGTCAATTTCCTCCCCGTCGGTTCGGAGCAGGCGACTCGCTTCTACATGGAATGCGCGCTCAAGGCCGGAGTCGCGGTGGTCAATTGCATGCCCGTGTTCATCGCCAGCGATCCCGTCTGGGAGCGGCGTTTCCGCGAGAAGGGGCTGCCGATCATCGGCGACGACATCAAGGCGCAATTGGGCGCGACCATCGTCCACCGCGTCCTTTCCAGCCTGTTCGGCACGCGCGGCGTTACCCTCAACCGGACCTACCAGCTCAACACCGGCGGCAATACCGACTTCATGAACATGCTCGATCGCGGCCGGCTCGAATCGAAGAAGGAATCGAAGACCGAGGCGGTGCAGTCGACCCTTGCCGACCGGCTCGGCGCCGAGGACATTCATATCGGGCCAAGCGACTACATCCCCTGGCTCAACGACAACAAGCTCTGCTTCCTGAGGATCGAGGGCGGACTGTTCGGCGATGTGCCGATGAATCTGGAGCTTCGCCTGTCGGTCGAGGACAGCCCGAACAGCGCGGCCGTGGTGGTGGACGCGATCCGCTGCTGCAAGGTCGCGCTGGAGCGCGGCCAGAGCGGCGTGCTGATCGGCCCCAGCGCCTTCTTCTGCAAGCATCCGCCGCAGCAGTTCAGCGACGACATCGCCGCCCAGCTGACCGACGAATTCATCGCCGGCGAGGCCTTGGCGGCCGAGTGAATTGCCTGATCATCGCGGCCGGCCATGGCAGCCGGCTGCGCGACATCTCCCCGTCCAAGCCGCTCACCCCGGTCGCCGGAGTGCCGCTGATCGAACATGTCGTCCGCGCCGCCGCGGCCGGCGGGGCGAGCGCGTTCACGGTGGTCACCGGCCATGAGGCGGGGCGGGTCGAAGCCTTTCTCGCGACGCTGGCCGATTTCAGGATCCGGGCGGTGCGGGTGGACGATTGGGACTTGCCGAACGGCCATTCGGTGCGCGCCGGCGCGGCCGCGATCGAGGGCGATTATCTGCTGGCGATGTCGGACCATCTGTTCGATCCCGAGATCGTCCGGCGCCTGATCGCCGCGCCGCCCGCCCCGCTGACGCTTGCCATCGACCGCGATCTCGGAAATCCGCTGCTCGACATGGACGATGCGACCAAAGTCGAAACCGGCGCCGCGGGCGCCATTGTCGGCATCGGCAAGGCGCTCGAGCGATTCGACGCGGTCGACACCGGCCTGTTCCGGGCGACGTCCGCCCTCGCCGAGGCGATCGGGGCCGGCGGGGGCAGCCTCTCCGAGGGCGTCCAGAGGCTCGCCGCCAAGGGCGAGGCGCGGACGCTCGACGTCAGCGGGTTGCGCTGGCTGGACGTCGACGATCCCGCGGCGCTTGCGAGGGCCGAGGCCATGCTCGCCCAGGCGGCCGCCGCAAACTCGCTCCCGGCATAAGCGGCGACGCATCTCCGCCTCGCGCGTGGCGGGAGTGGAAGCCCAAGCGGAACCTGTGCGGCGCTCAGCCCGCGGACGGCTCCGCCGGGTCGGCGTCCACGGCCACGGACCGCGCCGGCATCGACAGCAGCAGCAGGACGACCGCCGCCGCGAGCACCGCGATCATCTGCCAGAAGCCCGGTTCGACGCCGACCTGGATCATCTGCGCCAGCTTGGCCGGATCGACCGGCGGACCGTTCGGGCCCTGGCTCGCGACCAGGGCGTCGAAATAGGCATGCACCGCCTTCGGTACTCGCACCAGCATCGTATAGCAGGACAAGGCTCCGGCGAGGACGAGCCCGCCGGCCGCCGTGAGGTGGCCGATGGCACCCCTGAGCAGGATGCTGGCCGCCAGCGACAGCGCGATCAGCAGGGCGGCGGCGATCAGCAGCGGGTCGGGCGTGGAGAAAGGCGGTGGCGGCGCGTTGGCCCGCGGCGCCGACGCTTTTTCGAGCTCGACCGTGCCAAGCGCGAGCTCGAGCCCGGTCGGACGGGCGATCTCGGTGGTGGGCGCACCCGCCATTTCCCGGCCGCCGGCCGGTTCGAGGGCCTCGGGCGAGCAGGACACGGCCGCCCACGGCAGCAGGAAAAGCAAAAGCGCGACGAGCGTCAGTACCCGCGCAAGGCTCTTAAGCGATATGGTCTGACCGGCCATGATCCGTCCCCCGCGGCGAAATGCCATCGGGCCGGATGATCCGCCTTAAGTGCGGACCGAGTCAAGCGGCGAGGAGGCGGGACGGCGCGAGGGCCGCCCCGCCGCGCGCGTCAATAGCCGCGATAGCGCCAGCGATAGCCGTCCCAATAACGGCGGTCGCGATCGCGATAGCGGTAGCCGCGCCGGTCGTCGTAGCGCGCGCGGGTGATCTCGCGCCGGCATTCGCGAAGTTCGCGGCGATATTCGCGGCGGCTGTCCGCGCGCCGAAGCTCGCGCCGGCATTCGCGGGCCTCCTGGCGGACGTCGCGCTGGCCGTAGCCATGGCCCTGACCGCGCCAGCTTTGCGCGCTGGCGACGCTCGGCAAGGCGAGGGCGCCGATCGCGGTGGCAAGAATAAGAATACGCATGGTTCAACACTCCTTGGCGCCCGATCCGCGGACGCGGAGTCGGAACGAACGGGAGTATGGCCATGTTGCATGAACCCAGAACTACGTCCGGTTCACCTGGCGTTTAGGAAGGGCCCGCACGCGCGAAAAAGGGGCGCCCGGACGGGGCGCCCCTTCCCTCGCAAAAGCGATCGCCTCTTAGCGGCAGCGCAGGTCGCGGCGACGGCTGCTGTCGCGGTCGACCTCGCGGCCGATGGCGCCGCCGGCGACGGCGCCGAGGATGGTGCCGAGCGTGCTCGAACGGCCGCCGTCGATCGAATTGCCGATCAGGGCGCCGACGCCGGCGCCGATGATGAGACCGGTCGTGCCGTCATTGCGGCGGCAATAATAACGCCCGTCGCGGCCGCGATAGATGCGGTCGTTGGCGCTCAGGCGGCGCTCGCGATAATAGCGGCCGTCGCGATAATAATCGTCGGCATAATAAGCGCCGCCGGGGGGAGGCCGGTTATAATCGTAGCGGTTGTAGGTCCGCCAATCGCGGTTGCGGGCCTGGCTCAGCTCGCGGGCGCATTCGCGCCGCTCCTGGCGATATTCGCGGCGGTTGTCGGCGTCCCGCAACTCGCGGTTGCACTCCCGCGCTTCACGTCGTTCGTTTCGGCCCTGGGCTTCGGCGGGCGCCGCCGCGATGGGCACGGTCACTGCGGCCATAGCGGTGGCAAGGATCAGCTTACGCATCGTATCACTCCTTGATGGAGACCCGGGGGGAGGGGTCGGCAGTCAAAACGAAGCGGAGAGAAAGAAGTTTCGTGAACGCAACATAACGGCGCCGTTCATCTGTCATCTAGGTGTCGGCGAACCGTTCCGTGCATTCGGTGAAATCATAGGCGTCGCGGATATGGGCGTTGAAATGGCGGCCCTTGCTGAAGGCCGCGCGAAAAGCCTCGGCCGCCTCGGGCGGAACCCGGTGGTAGAGGTAGCGCCGGCCGGTGGTGAACAGGATCGCGAGCTCCTCGTGCTCGCAATCATAAGCGAAGGATCGGATCACCGTCGACGGCATGGCGAGGCTGAAACGCCCCGCCGCGCGCGCGGTGCCGTTCAGCAGATCTCGATCGTGCCGCCGGCTTGCGGGCGGAGCGGATCGCCGGCGCAGGAGCGGAACGGATAATGCGGCGGGCGCATCTCGGCCCGGGCCAGGATCGCGCCCTCGAACGGCCGGAACAGGGCCGCGAAGACGGTGCGCCGAAGCGCCTCGCTCCGGTAGAGCGGAAAGCCGGCCGGTCCGGCCGCGCCATTGAAGCCATGGCCGGCGCCCGCGGCCGCCGGCGCGCTGCGCCAGGCGGCGCGGCGCGGCATCGGCAGCGAAAGGCCGCGCCATTGGTGGCTGCCGTCGAGTGAGCGGACCGAATCGAGCAGCACAGAATAACGGGGCTGAGCGCCCATCCTCAGCTCCGCGGGATCGCCGCCGAAGCGCGCCGTGAGCTGGCGCAGCCCCGCTTGGTCGAGCAAGGCGAGCCGGGCGAGGACCAGGGCGTTGTCCAGCGCCGCGAAGCGCTCCGGATCGAGCGTCGCCCGGGTCCGCGGCACAGTGTCGCACCGCGCGTCCGTGACCGCGGGCGCAGGCCGCATTCCGAGATCGGCGTCGATCCAGTCGGCGACGCAACGGAAGCCGAGCTGGCCGTCGGGGCTCTCCTCGAAGCTGGCATTGAGACGGGCCGCGGTCACCGGCGACGGCGCTATCGCCTCTTCGAGCAGGTCGGCGAAGGCGCGGTCCGAGAGGCCGACCAGCCCGACGACGACATCCTCGACGAGGCCGCCCAGATATTGATCGATCTGCAGCAGTCGGAAATAGGAGCTTCGCGGCCGCGCCCCGGCCGACGACAGCAAGGCGGCGCGGCGCAGGCTGAGATCCGAGCGCATCGAGCGCATCCGCTCGCAGACGAGATCCCCGGCGCCGGCCGGGCCGCCTTCGAGCACCGGCGCGTAGCAGGTGAGCCAGCGGCGATAGGCGGCGACGGCGCTGCCCCGCTCCTCGAACGGGGGGCGATCGGCGCCGCCCTCGCGGACCATGGCCTGGCCGAATTCGAGCGAGGCCTCGATATAGCGCTGGGCGGCGATCTCCAGATCGTCGGCCCAGGCGCGGGCGAATTGGGTCAGCGCCCGCGCCTGCTGCCAGGCTTCGACCTGGCTGCGATAGGTCCGGTAGGCGGCCTCGGCCTCGCCGCGCAGCGTCGCGGTCGGGATCGCCCGCCAGGCCGCGCCGCGCTGGTCGGGGACCATATTCTCCGGGTGGGGCAGCGACCACCGCCGCTCGACGGCGCCCACCGCCGCCGCAGCAGCGTCGAGCCGGGCGCGCTCGGCCGCCTCCTGCGCCGGCGCCCGTGCCCGCGCCACCCGGGCGATGTCGATCATGGTGAGCAGGGTCATGGCGGGCGCCGCCGGGCCGCCCCGCCGCAGCCGCGCCGCCGCGGCCTGCGCGAACGCCTCGGGATCGGTGGCGGCGGCGTCGTAGAAATCGCCGGTCCGCGGGCCGCCGCCGGCGCCGTAATCATATTGGATCAGCTGCGCCGACAGAAAGGCCGATGGCACGCGCAGCATCGCCGGATCGATCGAATGATCGAGATGCTGGTCGATATATTTTTCGAGCCGGAAGTGGCGAAGCTCGATCGCCTTGGTGCGGTCCTGGCCGATATCGAAGACGCCGCCGGCATAATTGTTGACGTAGCTATGGGCGAAGACGTCGCCTGCATAATGGATCGCGTAACCCCAGGCGAAGGCGAGCTCGGGCTCGGCGCGCGCATTGGCGAGCAGCTGATCGAGCCAATCGTTCGCCTGCCTGCCGCCCGCTGCGCCCGGGTGGACGATCGACTGGCCGACCAGGACATCGGGAAAGATGTCCGGCCCAAGCGCGCCGGCAAGGAATTCGCCCCTGTGGCCACGGATCGCCCGGCAGGCCTCCGCGGGGATCGCGAAATCCCGGCCGCGGATCGCGACCCGGCAGTCGGACAAATCCTGCCAGACCTGGTCGGCGATATAGAGATGGGTTCTGAGGCCGAAGCCGTGGGCGGGCGCGGCGCAGGCGGCGCTCGCGGCCGCGGCCAGAGCCAGACGTTTGATCACGAGCCGTTCCCTCCCCGTAACGACCGCAGCGATCGGTCATGTACGCCGGCCTGTCAATCGCGCGCGGGCGAGCGCGTCAGCGCCCCATCTCGTTGGAGATCGGCCGGAAGGGATCGCCGGCGCGGCGGCCGGTGTCGGTGCAGCCGGCGCGGCGCAGCGCGACTTCGCTCCGCCGCCAGTCGCGGACGCCCCGAGCCACGCTCTGGGTGGCGCTGATCACCGGATCGTCGAACACGATCCGGCCCGGCCCGCCGCTTTGGTTGGTGAGCCGCGCGCGCAGGGCCGCGCAGGCGTCCGCGCTCACCCTCGGCGGCGCGAGCAGTTCTTCGATCTCGTCGCCCAGCGCGGAGGCGAACAGGGCATAGGTCAGCGATTCCGTTCGAAAGGCGGGAGAAACCAGCTCGTCCGGTGCATCGCCGCGCTCGACCTCGGCGGTCACGCGGGTGCGGCGGCCGCCGTCGAGGGGCGTCAGGAAAGCGGTCATCCGAGTCGCCACCTGGTCGCCGCTCATCACCGTCCAGCTGATCGAGCCCTCGGTCCGCTCGGTTCTGAAGACCGGGGTGACGCCGCCGGCCCGCGACGGATCGCTGCCCGGATTTCCCGCCTGGCGGCGAATGTCGAGGTCGGCGAGCGCGGCCATCACCTCGGCGGGCGGACGGGCGACATCCTCGCTATAGCGCCCGCCGAGCATGCCGTTGAAATAAAGGCTGCACAAAGCGACCGGCGCCAGCAGGAAGACCGACCTCAGCAACATCTGCTCTCCTCAAACCGCGAGCCCAGTGTTTGGAGGTGGCGCGTTAAGAAGCGGTGACCGAGCCCGCGAAGCAACATCCGCCGGAACCCGCGCGAAAAGGCCTTCCTTCTCTCGTGTAATGTTGTATCATATACATATTGGAAAGGAGGGACGCATGGCCGGATCCGTTTCCACCCGCGCGATGGCAAATCGCTTCATCGTGCCGCCGGGCGACCACGCGCCGATCGCCACCATCAACACCACGCCGCTGATCGACGTGATGCTGGTCCTCCTGATCATGTTCATCATCGTCGTGCCGGTGGTCAGCCACAAGGTGCCGCTCGATCTGCCTCAGGCCGCGCCGCCCACGATCACGACGCCGCCGCCGGCCCACCGGCTCGACATCCGGGCGGACGGCGGGCTGCTGTGGGACGGCCGCGCGGTCGCCGCGGCCGCGCTGCCGGCGCGCTTCCGGGCGATGGCCGCGGATCCCGCCCGCCCCGAATTGCATCTCAATCCCGACGCGGAGGCTCAATACGGCCAGATCGACGAGATCCTCGCCCAGATTCGCCGCGCCGGCGTACGCAGGCTCGGCTTCCTCGACAATCAGCGCTTCGCCGGCGCGCTTGACCTCTAGAAGGCGCTGGCGCTTTCCAGGCTTGCGCGGGGAAAGGGCTCGGTCAGGTACATGCCGGCGCGGCCGCCTCGCGACCATTGGATCACGCCGCGATGCTCCTCGCCATTCTCGAAGAGCAGCATCGTCTTCATCCCCGCCTGGAAGCAGCCGTCATGGGCAAAGCCGGCGCCGTGCGGCGAGAGATTGAGGACGGCGACGCTGTGCAGGCCTTTCTCGCAATAAGCGATGGCGCGCGTGGCGACCTCGAGCCGCAACGGACGGAAGTCCGGCGCGCGCTGCTCGGCATGGAGTGCGGTCAGAATCGCGGCACAGTCGATCGGGGCGTTGAATGCCACGCCGCAGCGCCGGCCGTCCCACCACGCCGCCTCGCCCTCGATGGCGACCTTGTCCGACAGGTTGATTGCGAGCTTTTCGCCGGGCGTCACCCTGACGCCCGCATCCAGCATCATGCCATGGTCGGAAACATTGCGGACCCGCCAGAGCCCGACATCGTGCGCCCGCGCCACCCGGGCGACTCGCAGCACGGTGTGGATGCGGGTCGAATTGCGCCGCTCGCCGCGCGGCACGATGGAGAGCAGGCTTTCCGCCGGCCCATGTGCGATCTTGGCCATGTTCCTCTCCCGCGTCGCACGCCGCCCCTCATAGGAAAAGCCGCCGAAGCGCGGGATTCAACCGCTTCGGCCCAAGTTGGTTCCAGTCCCTTCAAGTAAAAAAGCACCCCGGCTCTATGACGTGCCAATCGGCCGAAGTGGAGCAATGAATAGTGTCCGCACCATCGCCCCATCTATGATCAAAGAATTGTTAACCATATTTTAGACGCCGATAACTTTGCTTTCTCCGTTATGCGACCAATCGAACAAGTCTGCATTCCTAAGTTGCGCTATACCCGAAATTTGAGTTCAGCCGCGGTCTGGGTGCAAGGCGCCCCAGCCTGTCAGACCGTGCCGCCGAAGCGGTCCTCGCGCCAGCGCTCGAGATCGTCGGGGTCGCGCGGCGAGGCGAGATAGCGCGACCAGGCCAGCGATTCGTGCGCGACCACGCCGAGCTCCCAGACGCAGAAGGTCGGCCGAAGCGCGCCGGCGGCGCCGGGATAAGCGGGCGCGAAGGGCGCGAACGCCTCCATGCCGGCATCGCGATACCAGACCGCCTCCCACAATTCGTTGGCGCCCCGCCAGATGCCGAGCAGCAGGAAATGGAAATCGGCGCCGCAGCGATGGACGATGGCGAAGCCGCGATCGTCGGCGAGCCCGGCCGCGGCGCCGGCTGCGCCGGCGAGCGCCGTCCTCGCGGCCTCGGCGACGGCCGGAGGGACCGGCTCGCCCGGCTTTTCCAGATGATAGAGCTTGATCGCGCCCGCCGCCCCCTCGCGCATTCCGCGCGGGACCGCCTGCTTGGCATAATGCGCGTAAGCGGCGCTGAGTTCAGCGGACATGGCCGGCCTCCGATGTTCGTCCTCTGTTCTAGATCGCGAAACGCGTCCTGGAAAGGGTGCGCTTGACCTCGGGCGCGGCTTGCCGAACCATCGTCGCGCTCAATCAGGGGATTCGCATGCGCCATTTCGCCGCTTTCGCTCTTGCCTGCCTCGCCGCGTCCGCTTCGGCGCAGGATTCCGGCGCGTGGCGCCCCGCACCGGTGGCGAACGCGCCCGAGCCGGCTCAGGTGGTCGAGGCCTCCGCCGCCTCGGACTGGCGACCGATCGCGGCCGACAATCTCCTCGTCCTCGATCTCGCCGAGGCGGCCGGCGGCGGCCGCGTGATCATTGAGCTGGCGCCCGGTTTCGCGCCGGTCCACATCGCCAACATGCGCCGCTTCGCCCGCGCCGGCTGGTGGAATGCCGCGACCATCTATCGGGTGCAGGACAATTATGTCGCCCAATGGGGCAATGGCGACGCCGAAGTGCCGCTTCCGGACGGCGTCGTGGCGCAACCCCCTGCCGAATATGAAAGGCCGCTTGAGGGGCTCGCCATTCGCCCGCTCGGCTTTCCGGACAGTTATGCGCCGATGGTCGGCCATGTCGACGGCTGGCCCGTCGCCTGGGATCCGCAACGGCGGATGGCGTGGCTGACCCATTGCTACGGCACCGTCGGCGCCGGCCGCGATCTGGCACCGAGCACCGGGACCGGCGGAGAGCTTTACGCCGTGATCGGCCATTCGCCGCGGCCTCTCGATCGCAACATCGCCAATGTCGGGCGGGTGATCGAAGGGATGAATCTGCTCGCGGCCCGGCCGCGCGGCACCGGCGATCTCGGCTTCTACCGGACCGAACAGGGCGAAACCCCGATCCCGATCGTCCGAATCCGCCTCGCCGCCGACATGCCCGAGGCCGAACGGCCGCGCTTCGAGGTGATGCGGTCCGACACGGCCACTTTTTCGGCCTATGTCACGGGCCGCGCCAATCGCGGCAGCACCTTCTTCCAGGTGCCTGCGGGAGGGGTCGACGTCTGCAACGTCAACGTGCCGGTGCGGCGCCGAACCGCGCCCTAACGCAGCACCATCCGGTCGCCGCTGATCTCGACGCTGTCCACCTGGGCGAGGAAGCTCTGGCCGAGCAGCGAGAAGGGGAGATCCTCGGCGACTGCGGCGCGGACGGCGCGCGCCTCCAGCGATCCGAGCGCGAGCCTGTCGATGGTGACCGGGATGACTTCGACCTCGCCGCCGAGGCCGCGCGCGCTGACCCGCTGCGAGGGCAAGGCGATGCCGGCCCGCTGCGCGTCCTCGGGGGTCAGCACGACCACCGAGGCGCCGCTGTCGACCATGAAGCGGATTCGGGCGCCGTTGACCTGGGCCTCGGCGTAGAAGTGGCCGTCGGCGTCGCGCTCCAGGGTGCTGCCGGCGAGCCCGGAGATCGGCCGGCTTTCGTCCGGCTTATCCGGCGCCGCCGCCGTCGGCACCGGCCGTTCGGCGCGGGCCGGCGGCGGCCGGCTTGGCACGGTCGGGGCCAGTACGGCCAGGCCGACCAAGGCGAGCCCGATCACGGTGAGATTGCTTCCCGCGGACATATCGCGGCCTTAGCGCGCGCCCGGCAAAGAGCCGGTTAACGCGGCCGGCCAAAAAAGCGCCCGCCGAAGCGCGCTCCGGCGGGCAAGCTTACGCCACTCCTGGTTTCGAAAGCACTTCAAGCGCAGGCGGGGCGAGTCCGGTCGCTCAGGCGGCGTGGGTCTCCCGGCCCGAATCGGGGATCAACCGGCGGTGCACGGTCCGGACGATCTGGCCGCCCGACACCAAAGACGCATTTTCAAGCGGCAGGGCAGTCGCGCAAAAGGCGCATTCGGCCATGACCCGCCCGACATACCAATGGGTACGGCCGCAGCCCGGGCAATGGTTCGTTTCATGGTCGCGATAGAAGATGTGATAGCCGCGTTGCGCGGCCGGCGGAATCAGGCTGCCGCCGCGGGCTTCGAGAACGGTCATGGTCGCCATACATCGGCTCCTTCATAAACAATTTGCGCCGATCAACGCCGGGCGGCCGCCGGAAGTTGCATGGCGCGATGCAACCGACCCCGCCCGCGAGCGATATTCGGCCGGTTGCGCGCATCGCGCGGGGGGAACCGGCGCGGCTCTCGCGCGCTTGGCATACATGCCCATCTTCTTCACCCAGCCGGCGCGGGCCGCGCCCGATCCGCCGGGCCTGATCCTCAGCGCCGCCGATGCCGCACGCCAGGCGGCGACGCGCCCCGCGCGTCACAGATGGCCGCGCGGATGAGATTGCCCCGCCGCTATCTTGCCGCCGGCGCCGGCGCGCTTGTCCTCGCCATCGCCCTTTCGGTGACCGTGGGGCGGCTGCGCGGGTCGTCGGAAGGCGTGAGCCCGGCACAGCTCGAACGTATCGTCGCGAAGAATCGCGATGCTGCAAGGGAAGCCGCCGCCGTCCAGCGCGCCCGATCGGCGGTCAGCGCCGAAGCCGCCGACAAGGCCGTGGAACTGCGCGAAGCCGAAGCGCGCGGCACCGCCCAGGCCGACGCCACGCTCGCCCGCTTCGACAATGGAGACAAGGCGACCCTGCCACCCGCCGCCGCTCCGCGCTAGCCGCTTGCCTTCCTGGCGACTGCGACTACTCATGGCCTGTCAGTCCGGGTGGGGGCCGCATGATTTCCTATCTCGCTTTGGCCTTCGCCCTCCAGGCGGCGCACCCGGTCACCCCGCCCAGGCGGCTTCAGCCGCGTATCGGCGACTATTTCACCGTCGACGACTATCCGGCCGCCGCCCGCGAGGCACGCGAGAGCGGGCGGGTCGACGTCCGCCTCACGGTCGGCGGCGACGGCGCATCTCCGCCTGCGCGGTCGTTCGGTCCAGCCGATCCGCGGCGCTTGACGAGGCCACCTGCCGCGTCCTCCTCGATCGCGCCCGCTATCGACCGGCCAGCGACGGCGCCGGAATGCCGGTGCCCGGCGAGGATGTGGCGCAGCTGATCTGGTTCCTGCCGAGCGAGGCATCGCCCGGACGGCGGGCGGTGATCGACGCCCAATTCGCGGTGCCGCCGCCGCCGCCCGCGCCGCCCCGGCCGGGACCCGGGGCCGCCCATCCCGCGCGGCGGGTACCGCCGAACCTGGCTTATTATTTCAGCGTCGACGACTATCCCGCCGCCGCCTTGCGCGGCGAAGAGGAGGGCAGAGTCCGCTTCCGGCTGACCATCGGTCCGAACGGCCGCGTTCGCGATTGCACGGTGACGGAATCGAGCGGATCGACGGTGCTCGATCAGGCCACCTGCCGAATCCTCTCGTCGCGCGCGCGCTATCATCCCGCCCGCGACGCAAACGGGCATCCCACGATCGGGACCGACCAAGGCTCGGTGATCTGGACGCTGCCGCCGCCGCCGCCCCCGCCACCGCCGCCACCGCCGCCGCCCCCAATGCCTTGAAAGGGCGGGCCGGACGCGCGATGTCTGGCCGATGGCCGCAACCACCCTCGTCGATCGCGCCCTGATCCGCCTGTCCGGCGAGGATGTCCGCGGTTTCCTCCAGGTGCTGGTGACCAATGATGTCGCGCTGCTCGCGCCGGGACGGCCTTTATGGGCGGGGCTGCTGAGCCCCCAGGGCAAGGCCCTGTTCGATTTCATCCTTTGGGCGGACGGAGACGATGTGCTTGTCGATTGCGAGCGCGCCGCCGCCGGCGATCTCGCGCGCCGGCTGACGCTCTACCGGCTGCGCCGGGCGATCGCGATCGCGCGGGAGGAGGCGCTTTGCGTTCACTGGGCGGCGGACGGCGGGGAGGGCGTGGCCGACCCGCGCCTCGCCGCGCTGGGGCGGCGCTGGCTGGCCCCCGCCGCCAGCGCGGCGGCGGACGAGGCCTGGCTCGCGCACCGGCTGCGGCTCGGCGTCACCGAGGGGATGGAGGAGCTGGGCGCGGACAAGACGCTCTGGCTCGAATGCAATGCGGCGGAGCTGAACGGGGTCAGCTTCGAAAAGGGCTGCTATGTCGGCCAGGAAAATACGGCGCGGATGAACTGGCGCAACAAGGTCAACCGGCGGCTGGTCGTCATCCCGGCCGGCGCGCCGGGCCCGCGGACCCGGATCCACTATCCCGCGCTCGGCCTGGCGGTGGAGCATCGGCGGATCGACGATCTGGGCGACGCGCTGATGCCCGACTGGCTGGCGGCGTCGCTCGCGGCCTAGCGGGGACGGGAGGGGCATATTCGCGTTCGAACGGCCATATTGCTCATGGCCGCGGCGCTGCCGCTGGCGGCGCTCGGCGTCGCCGCCTTGCCCAACGAATATCGCGCGATGGGCCTGGATGCGATCGACTGCGACGGCCCGCAGCACGTCTTCGTCTCGCGATCCCGGCACTCGCGATCTATGCGGCCGTCGCGCTCCTCGCGGCCTGCGGACGAGGCGGCCCTTCAACCGCCTCGTCCCGCTGGCCTGCGCGCTGATCTGCGTCCCGCTCGCGCTCAACGTCGCGGAAGCCGCGCGCGAGGCCGCGCAGACATGCGGACAGCCGGAGGCGGGATCAGCTTCCCGCCGCCCGGGGGGCGCTGACCCAGCGCACTCGGGGATCGTCCAGGTCCATCACGTCGTTCAATTCGCGCACGTTGCGATAGCCGTAGCCGAAGAGGTGGGTGAAGGTCGAAAGGTTGAGCGCGAGCCGCCCGGTTTTCAGGAAAACGGGCGGGCGATCGTCGCGGAAATTGTTGTTGCAGTAGATCAGGATCGGCCGATCCGTCCGGCCGATCACCTCAGCGAGGCGCTCCTCGCTGAACTCGGTCAGCGGCACGTTGACGGCGCCCCTGATATGGCCGGCGGCGAACTGCTCGGCCGAGCGCGCGTCGAGCAGCAGCACGTCGGGCTGGGCGGCGGCGGCGATGAACGTATCCCAATCGATCAGCCGCGCCCGCCGGTAGGGCTGGACCTCCTCGATCAGGGCGCGATAGCCTTCATAGTCCATCTGCGGGTTGGTGTGGGGCAGTTGGGCCGTGGCGGGGACGGCGGCGCAAGCGAGGACAAGGGCAATAGAGGTACGCAACATGATACATCTCCTCTGACGGAGGCTGATCGATACGGCCCCGAAACTGTCGCCGGACTGAACGCACTCGAAAATCAGCGCGCCGCGAGGGCCGGCGGCCGCACCCAGCGCACCCGGGGATCGTTGAAGTCGACCACCTCGTTCAGCTCGTGGACGTTGCGATAGCCATATCCGACCAGATTGATGAAGGTCTGGATGTTGAGCGCGACCTGGATCAGCTTGCGCGGAACCGGATCGGCGTTGTTCGAGAAATTGTTGTTGCAGTAGATCAGGATCGGCCGGTCGGCGCGGCCGATCGTCCGGGCCAGGCTCTCGGCGGTGAAATCGGTGAAGGGCAGGTTGACCGCGTCCCTGATATGGCCGCGGCGGAATGCGGATTCGGAGCGGGCGTCGAGGATCAGGACGCCGCGCCGGTCGGCCATGCGCGCGAAGGTCGCCCAGTCGACGAGCCGGGTCTGGCGATAGGGCTCGACCTCGCGGCTCAGCCGGACGAAGCCCGGATAATCGATCTGCGGATTGACCGGCGGCGCTGCGGCGAGCGGCGCGGTGGCGAGCGAAGCGGTGAGGGCCAAGGCGGCGAGAATCGGACGGATCATGGCGCGCAATTCCTGCGGGGAAGCCATGCTCGGTACGGGGGCGAAACTGTCCCGGGCGTGAATGCGGCGCGCCTTCGCAATCCCGATCATTGGCGATAGGCTTGGCGCGACCCAATCCTTGCCGCCCGCAAATCGGAGACGCCTGACGATGATTGCCCTTCCAAAGCGCGTGCTCGCCTTCGCTTTCGCTTTCGCCCTCCTGCCCCTGGAAGCCGCTTCCGCCCAGGCCCCGGCGCCAGGCCCGGCCCCGACCCCCGCCCCCGCCCCCGCCGCGGGCTCGGCCGAAGCCGCGGCCCTCGAGTTCGTGGCGGCCCTGAACGCGCTCGATCCGGCGCGCCTGGGGCGCGTCTTCGCCGAGAATTCGACCATCTTCTTCCCGGGGCCGCCATTTCCGGTCCGCCGGGTCGAGGGCAAGGCCGACGCAATGCTTTATTTCACCCGTTTCTTCGAGGCGCTTCGGGCGCGCGGCGTGACCCGCGCCAACATCCGGCCGCTCGATCTCGACGTCCGTGGCGATGGCGATGCCGCGGTGGCGACCTTCCACCTCAACGGCGGCGACGATGTCGGCCGGCGGACGCTGGTGCTGCGCCGGCGCGGCGCCGTCTGGCTGGTCGTCCACCTCCACGCCTCCTCGCTCGACGAGCCGGTCGAGGCGGCGCGCGCGGCGAGCTAGGGCGGCTCGCGGCGCGAACGCCGCTTGCAACCTTGGACGCGGTCGCGCATTCGCGTCTTCAAAGGAGCTTGTCGACGATGAAGGCATATCAGGGGCCGTCCTACCAGGATCGGGTCGGGCGCGCGGCCGAAGCCAAGCAGAAGGCGCTGGACCTGCTCAAGGCTCGGCCGCCGGTGGACGAGGCGACGCTCGCCGCCCGCCGCGAAGCCGCGCTCGCCCGCGAAACCGCACAGGCGAGCAAGCGCGCCGCGGCCAAGGCGGCCAAGGCCGAGGCCGCCGAGGCGAACGCGCGCGCGCAGGCGGCTGCGGCCGTGACCCCGCCGACGGAAGAAGAGCGCAAGGCCGCCCGCGACGCGCGCTACGCCGCCCGCAAGAACCGCAAATAAGGATGGCTCCTCAGTCGGTCATTCCGTCGTCGTCGCAGATCGGCGCCTGACCAGATAGGAGCGGTGCTCCATCCAGTCGAGCTCGGCCCGGCCGTCCACCAGGCGGAGCGAGAAAGTATCGGGGCGGTGCGGGGAGACGAAGCGGCCGTCCGACTGTCGCCATAGCTCGATCGGCTCTCCGAACGCCGGATTGGTCAGGAACAGTCGATCGGCCTCGGCCCGCAGGTCGATGTCGAACAGCCCATCTTCGAAGGCACCGGTCAGGGCCGCGCGTTCGCCCCGGGTGAGCCTCCCACGCGCCGGCGCGGGCGGCTCGGCGAGGCCGGCGACGGCGCGCACCACCGCGACGCCGAGATCGGTCGCCCACAGCCACCCGCGATTGGCGAGGATGACGATGGTGAGCCGCTCTTCGGGCAGATAGGCGGCCCATGCGCCCCACCCGTCGCCCGCGCCGGCGTGGGAGAAAGCCGGACGGCCCGCGAGCCTCAGCGTGGAGAGGCCGAAGCCATAGGGTGGCGTATAGCTGGCCTCGACGCGCTCGCCCCGCCGCATCTCGGCGAGCAGGCGCGGACCTATCACCCGGCCCGCGCCGAGCGCGCGGGTCCAGCGCGCCAGCGCTTCCGCGCTGGCGCACAGGCCGCCATTTCCGGAGAAGCTGGGTGCTGAATTGCGCGGCAAGGGCGTAAGCGCGCCGGCGCCGTCATGCCCGGCGCCGATCCGGTCGCGCGCCAGGGCGGCGCATTCCTCTATTCCGGTGAGCCCGAGCGGGCGCAGAAGCAGCTCGCGCTGCGCCGCCTCGAACGGCTGCCCGGCCACCCGCTCCGCGATCAGCGCCAGCACAGTGTAGTTGCTGTTCGAATAAGCGTGGCGCGCGCCCGGCGCGAAGCGCCTCGGCAGCGCATCGATCAGATCGAGCATCGCGCCGAGCGAGCCGCTGCCCGGCACCGCTTGCTCGGTCGCCCGGACCTCGGGCAGGCCGACGAAATCGGGCAGGCCGCTGGTGTGGCGCAGCAGGTGGCGGACCTTGAGTGCGGGCTCATCCGCGAACCATGATGGCAGATAGCGCGCCACCGGCGCATCGAGCTCGATCCGGCCCTGTTCGGCGAGCCGCAGGATCAGCGCCGCCGTAAACTGCTTGGACACGGAATAGATGGGCTGCACCGCGTCCGCCGTCATCGCGGTGCCCCGCGCCCGGTCCGACACGCCCCAGGTCCTGCTGGTCGCCGGGCCATCGTCGCGCACTATGACGAGCACCGCGCCGGGGATGTTCTCCCGCGCCATGTAGGAAGTGAACAGACGATCGATCCGGTCCTGCGCGGCGGCGGGCGCGGCGGCCAGGGCGAACAGGAGGATCAGCAGGCGCAGCACGACTCAGTCGATCTCGGCGAAGGCGCGGACCGGGAAGGTGCCCATTCCGGCGATCTTCGGCGGCACCGCGCTGAACCGAAAGCCGTTCGCCGGCAGCGTGGCCAGATTGGTCATATGCTCGGCGATCGGGATGCCGGCGCCGAGCAGCGCGGTGTGGACGGGGCGGACGCGGCGGCTGGTGTCGTCGATATTGTAGCTGTCGATCCCCACCAGCGCCGCCCCACACTCGACGAGCAGCCGGGCGGCCGCCTGCGTCAGATAGGGGTGGCCGCGCCGATAGGCTTCGGTCCGCCAGTGCCGGTCCCAGCCGGTGTGGACGAGCACCGCCTTGCCGGCGACGTCGAGCCCGCCGAACGCGTCCACGTCCACCGCCGGGCCGAGCGCGCGCACGCACAAGCCGGGCAGCGCGGCGAGCACCGCCAGGTCCAGGCCGGCGAGATCGGCGCCGTCCGCAAAGCGGTGGAAGGGCGAATCGAGATAGGTGCCGGTATTGGCGACCATGTCGATCCGGCCGATCTGGAAGGTCGAGCCGTCGTCATAATGATCGGCCGACCCTTCGCGCGTCCAGAAATCGCAGATATGCGGCCCCGGCAGGCCGTCATAGGTGATCATGCCATGCTCGATCACATGGCTGAGGTCGATCAGGGTGCGGCTGCTCATCCCCGCCTTTTACCGTCATTCCAGCGAAAGCTGGAATCTCACTTTCCTTCTCCCGCCGCGCCTCCCTTCCGCGCCTCTGCGTCTCCGCGCGCAAAAAAATATGGTTCGCGCGGAGGCGCGGAGATCGCAGAGGAGAGCGAGGAAGAGGGATTCCAGCTTTCGCCGGGATGACGGGGTTAGTCCAAAGCGGCTGCGCGCTTTCGAATGCGCCAAAGCGCCCATGCCCCGATCATGAGCCACGCTACATTGAGGCTCGCCGACGGTAGCGCGCCGTGCCACCAGCCGTTGACCACGAAGCCGGCCGCGCCGACCACGTTCATCCCCTGATAGAGCGCCGACTGGCCGGTCAGCCTGCCCGTGGAAAGCAGCAGGTAAGCGAGCAGGATAAGGATTGCGCCGCCCCAGCCCGCGACCTCGACCAGCAGCTCCGTGGCGCTCAGACCGCCGCCCCCCGCGCCAGATGCCTCAGCACATAATGGAGGATGCCGCCGGCCCTGAAATATTCGAGCTCGTTGGCGGTGTCGATGCGGACCCGGACGGCGAAGGTCGATGACATGCCGTCGGCCCTGGTCACGGTGACTCCGATTTCCTTGCGCGGGCAGAGCTCGCTTATGCCGATTATGGTGAAGGTCTCGGTGCCGTCGAATTCGGGCACGTGGTCGAGGAATTGCAGCGGCACCACGCCCATGCCGACCAGGTTGGAGCGGTGGATGCGTTCGTAGGTTTCGGCGATCACCGCTCGGACTCCGAGCAGATTGGTGCCCTTGGCCGCCCAGTCGCGCGAGGAGCCGGTGCCATATTCCTTGCCGGCGATCACGACGAGCGGCGTGCCCTCCGCCTTGTAGCGCATGGCCGCGTCGTAGATCGGCATGACTTCTCCGGTGGGGACATGCTTGGTGATCCCGCCTTCGGTGCCGGGGACCATCTTGTTCTTGATCCTGATATTGGCGAACGTGCCCCTCATCATCACGTCGTGATTGCCGCGGCGGGCGCCGTAGCTGTTGAAGTCGGCGCGGCCGACCTGATGATCGACGAGGTATTTTCCGGCCGGGCTGTCGAGCTTGATGGCGCCGGCGGGGCTGATGTGGTCGGTGGTGATCGAATCGCCCAATATGGCGAGCGGACGGGCGCCGATGATGTCGGACGGCGGCACCGGCACCATCGTCATGCCCTCGAAATAAGGCGGGTTGGCGATGTAGGTCGACCCGGCCGGCCAGCCGTAGGTCGAGCCGCCGATCACCTCGATCCCCTGCCAGCGCGAATCGCCCTTGTAGACGTCGGCGTAGCGGGCGCGGAACATGTCGCCGTTGACATATTGGTCGATCAGGGTCCGGATCTCGTCGTTCGACGGCCAGATGTCCCTGAGATAGACGTCCTCGCCCGCCGACGACTTGCCGATCGGCCTGTTGACCATGTCCTCGATCACCGTGCCCTTGATCGCGTAGGCGACGACGAGCGGCGGCGAGGCGAGATAATTGGCGCGCACGTCGGGCGACACGCGGCCTTCGAAATTGCGGTTGCCCGAGAGGACCGAGGCGGCGACGACGTCGTTCCTGTGGATCGACGCGCTGATCGCCTCGGGCAGCGGCCCCGAATTGCCGATGCAGGTGGTGCAGCCATACCCGACCAGGTCGAAGCCGATCGCGTTCAGATCGTCCGAAAGGCCGGCGCGGTCGAGATAGTCGGTGACGACCTGCGATCCCGGCGCGAGGCTGGTCTTCACCCAGGGCTTGGAATCGAGCCCCAGCGCGCGGGCCTTGCGCGCGACCAGGCCGGCGGCGACCAGCACCGAGGGATTGGAGGTGTTGGTGCACGAGGTGATCGCGGCGATGACGACGTCGCCATGGCCCAGATCGTGCTTGACGCCGTCGGCATTGGGCGCGTCGACTCCGAAGCGGGCCGGCAGCTCGGCCTCCTCATGGCCGTATTCGCGGGTGAAATTGAGCCGGAACTCCTCGTCGACCTGGCTGAGCAGCACCTTGTCCTGGGGCCGCTTGGGCCCGGCAAGCGACGGCTCGACGCTCGACATGTCGAGCCTCAGCGTCTCGGTGAAGACCGGATCGCCGGCGCCCTCGTCGAGCCACATGCCCTGCGCCCGGCAATAGGCTTCGGTGAGGGCGATGTCCTGCTCGGGCCGGCCGGTCAGCCGCATATATTCGAGCGTCTTGTGATCGACGGGGAAGAAGCCGCAGGTGGCGCCATATTCGGGCGCCATATTGGCGATCGTCGCCCGGTCGGCGACCGACAGCGCCGACACGCCCGGGCCGAAAAATTCCACGAACCGCCCGACCACGCCCTTGGCGCGAAGCATCTGCGTGACGGTGAGGACGAGATCGGTTGCAGTGATCCCTTCCTTCAATGCGCCGGTAAAGTGGAATCCGACCACTTCGGGGATGATCATGCTGACCGGCTGGCCGAGCATCGCCGCCTCGGCCTCGATTCCGCCGACGCCCCAGCCGAGCACGCCGAGGCCGTTGACCATGGTGGTGTGGCTGTCGGTGCCGACCAAGGTGTCCGGATAGGCGATTTCGGCCGGGCCGACTCGCTCGGCGTCGCGCCGGTCGGCGCCGGAGCGGCGCTGGGCCTCGCGCCGGTCGTCGGCGACCTCGAGCTCCGATTGGCGGCGGTCCTCGCCGCGGCGCTCGCCGCCGCCGACCTCGGGCGTGCTCCAGACGCCGCGTGCGATATATTCGAGATTGACCTGGTGGCAGATGCCGGTGCCGGGCGGCACAACCGCGAAATTGTCGAACGCGCCCGCCCCCCATTTGAGGAATTGGTAGCGCTCCATGTTGCGCTGATATTCGAGAGCGACGTTCGCCTCGAACGCTTTGGGCGTGCCGAATTCGTCGACCATCACGCTGTGATCGATGACGAGGTGGACCGGGACGAGCGGATTGATCTTGCGCGGATCGCCGCCGAGCCTGGTCATCGCATCGCGCATCGCGGCGAGATCGACGACTGCGGGCACGCCGGTGAAATCCTGCATCAGCACGCGCGCCGGCCGATACTGGATCTCCCGCGTCGACGCGCGATCGACCTGCCAGTCGACCAGGGCCTGGATATCCTCGACGGTGACGGTGACCCCGTCCTCGAAGCGAAGCAGGTTCTCGAGCAGGACCTTCATCGAGAAAGGCAGCCTGTCGACATTGCCGAGCTGTGCCGCAGCCTTGGCCAGCGAATAATAATCGTAGGACCGCCCGCCGACGTCGAACGTGCTGCGCGTGCCGAGTGTGTCGTGGCCGGTGCTGGTCATGGCGCCGCTTGTCCCTCTTCCCGAATTGAGCCTTCAGCCTGTTCGGGGCCTCTAGCAAGGCGGGGGCATGTCAGCAAACGCTGACGCTCGCGGGAATCGGCCCCGACGCCCGAAAAAAGCTCGCGGTGCATCTGGCGGCACGGGGGGAATGAGCGCCGGCCGCGACCGTCGCCGCCGCCCCGCTCAATCGGGCTCCGACGCCTCGGTCAGGCGGGCCATCTGCGCCTCACCGAGCTCCAGCGTCAGGACGCCGAGCAGCTCCTCGATCTGGGCAATGCCGGTGGCGCTGGCGATCGGGGCCGTGATTCCGGGGCGGCCGGCGAGCCAGGCCAGAGCGACCTGGGCCGGCGTGGCGCCGGTTTCGGCCGCGACCGAGTCGAGGGCGGCGAGGACTCGGCGGCCGCGCGGGTTCAGATAGGCGCCCATCCGGTCGCCGCGAACGCTCTTGCCGAAATCGGCCTCGCTTCGATATTTGCCGGTGAGGAAGCCCGAGGCGAGCCCGAAATAGGGGAGCACGCCGAGCCCGCGCGCGACGCACAGATCCTGGAGCGGCCCCTCGTAGGAGTCGCGGGCCATGAGGTTATATTCGGGCTGAACCACCTCGAAGCGGGCGAAGCCCTCGCGCTCGGACACGGCCAGCGCCTCGGCGAGCCGCTCGGCGCTGTAATTGGAGGCGCCGATGGCGCGCACCTTGCCGGCGCGGACCAAAGCGTCGAACGCGGCCAGGCTCTCCTCGATCGGAGTCGCGCCATCGTCCTTATGGGCGTAATAAAGGTCGATCGTCTCGACGCCGAGCCGGCCCAGCGAGGCCTCGACGGCGGCCTGGAGATGGGCGGCGGAAAGGCCGCCGCTATAGCCGACCTTGGTCGCGATCAGCATGCCCTTGGCGCCGCCGCGCCGCTTCAGCCAGTCGCCGATCAGGCGCTCGGATTCGCCGCCGACATGGCCCGGCACCCAAGCCGAATAGACGTCGGCCGTGTCGATCATCGTGCCCCCCGCCTCGGCGAAGCGGTCGAGCACGCGATAGGCCTCCTCGCCCTTGACGGTGAAGCCGAAGACGTTGCCGCCGAGCACCAGCCGGGGCGTGGCGAGGCCGCTGGCGCCCGGTTGCCTCATGTCCATTGGTCTTTGCCTTCCCTCTTCAGCGCCTCGACCGCATGCTTGACCCGCTGGCTCTGCGCGCGCGGCACGACCAGGACGGCGTCGGCGGTGGCGACGATGACCAGATCTTCGACCCCGATCGCGGCGACCAGCGGCCCCACCGAGCGGATCAGGCAGCCGCGGGCGTCGAGCGCGAGGACGGGGCCGGTCACGGCATTGCCGGCGTCGTCCTTGCCGGCGACGTCGTACAGGGCCTCGAAGCTGCCGATATCGGACCAGCCGACGCGAACCGGGACCACCGCGACCCGCTCGGCCTTCTCCATCACCGCATAGTCGATCGACTCCGACGGCGCGGCGGCGAAGCAGACGGCGTCGGGCAGGATCCGCGCGCCGCGCCGCTCCGCGCCCGCCATCGCCGCTTCGGCCGCGGCCAGGATGTCGGGCGCGTGCGCGGCGAGCGCGTCGCGCATGGCGCCGGCGCGAAACAGGAAGATGCCGCCGTTCCAGTCGTACCGCCCGCCCGCCACGAAGGCGGCGGCGGTGGCCGCGTCGGGCTTCTCGACGAAGCGCGCGGCGCGGTAGACGCCGTCCGCCAGCGCCTCGCCGCGCTCGATATAGCCATAGCCCGTCTCGGCCCGCTCCGCCTTCATCCCGAAGGTGACGATCCAGCCGTCACGCGCCTGCGCCAGCGCCAGTCGAACGGCCGCGCGGAAGGCTACGACGTCGGCGACGAGATGGTCGCTGGGCAGCACCAGCAGCAGATCGTCGGGCGCCGCCGCCATCGCCGCCAGCGCGACCGCCGGCGCCGTATTGCGCGCCGCCGGCTCGAGGATCAGTCCGCCGAGCCCGGGCAGGGCCGCCTCGATCGCCTCGGCCTGGGAGGCGCCGGCCACGACCAGCGGCGCCGCGAACAGCGCCGGATCGGCGACCCGCGCCGCGGTCAGCGCCAGCATCGCGCCGCCGCCGGTGAGATCGAGCAATTGCTTGGGCCGCGCCGCGCGCGACAGCGGCCACAATCGCGTCCCCGATCCGCCGGAGAGGATGACGGGAATGACAGGGTGGCCGGCGTCCGCGCTCATGGCCGCGACCCTAGCCGGGCTTGGTGCAGGGGGGAAAGTGCCATATTACCGCAAGCCCTGGACAGGCGTCGCTCAGGCGCAGCGTCGAGCCGTGCAGCGCCGCCACCGCTTCGACCAAGGCGAGCCCCAGCCCGAAGCCGGGGACTGCGCCCGCCCCGGGCGCCCGGAAGAAGCGCTCGCCGACCCTGGCGACCATGTCGGCGGGGATGCCCGGCCCGGTGTCGCGGACGGACACGGTGACGCCGCCCCCGGCGCGCTCGGCGGCGAGGATGACCCGGCCTCCTTCGGGGGTGAACTTGATCGCATTGTCGAGCAGATTGCTGACCGCCTGGAAGATCAGGTCGCGGTCGCCGGCGATGTCGAGCCCGGCTTCGATCGCCAGGTCAAGGGCGAGCCCGCGTTCATCGGCCTGGGGAGCGTGATAATCGGCGGCATCCTCGAGCAGGGCGCCGAGATCGAGCGAGTGAAGCGGGCGCCGCTCCCTCTGGGCCTCGATCCGGGCGATGCGCAGCACCGCGTCGAACATCCGGCCCAGCCGCTCGGCTTCGCCGCCGGCACGGGCGATCAGCTCGGCCGCTTTGTCCGGCGGCGCAGTGGCGAGGTCGGCGAGGTCGGCGTGGAGCCGCGCCAGCGGCGTGCGCAGCTCGTGGGCAACGCTGTCGGAGACTCGCCGCACCGCGTCGAGCGAGGCCTCGATCCGGTCGAGCATCGCGTTGAGGGTCGCCGCCAGCCGGTCGAAATCGTCGCCGCCGCCGCGCACGGGCACCCGCCCGGCGATGTCGCCGGCAAGCACGCGCCGCGCCGCTGCCCCCATCGCGTCGATCCGCCGCCCGATCGCTCGGCTCATCAAGGCGCTGCCGGCGAAGGTCAGCACGAGCAGGGCGGGCAGCAGCCAGATCGCGGCGCCGCGGATCGCCTCCTCGATCTCGTCGAGATCCTCGATGTCGCGGCCGAGCAGCAGCCGTCCGCCGCCGGGCAGAGGACGATCGATCGCGAGCGCCTCGTAATCGTCCTCGTCGCCGTCGCGATAGACGTCGGCCTCGATCCTGAGCCAGGCCGCGCCCGATGGGCATGGCCAGCTCGGCAGATTACGGGCTATCACCCGTCCGTCCGCGCCGATCAGCGCGTGATAGGCGCGGCGCGGCGCGACCACCGCCGCGCGCCGCTCGAGCGCCGCCGTCAGCGCTCCGGCGCCGCGCTCGGCGTACAGAGCCTCGAAGCCCGCGGCCTCGGCCGCCAGCCCCGAGCGCACCTGCGTGAGCGGGCGATGGATGCTGGCCCAATAATAGAGCGCGAGCAGGATCGAGACGGACAAGGTGAACAGCGCCGCGTAGAGCAAGGCGAGCCGGAAGGAGAAGCTGCCCAGCAGCCGCATCAGCCGGCGCGGATCCGGTAGCCGGCGCCACGCACCGTCTCGATCAGCGGCACCTCGAATCCCCGCTCGAGCTTCTGGCGCAGGCGGCTGACATGCTGGTCGATGACGTTGGTCTGCGGATCGAAATGATAGTCCCAGACATGTTCGAGCAGAAGCGAGCGGGTGACCACCCGGCCGGCGTTGCGCGCCAGATATTCGATGATCCGGAACTCGCGATTGGTGAGCTCGATCCTCTTGCCGCCGCGCGCGACGGTGCGCGCGACCGCATCGAGCGTGAAGTCGCCGAGCTCGATCCGGGTCGCGTCCTCGGCCGCCGGCGCGCGCCGGCCGAGCACCTCGACCCGGGCGATCAGCTCGGAAACGGCGAAGGGTTTGGGCAGGTAATCGTCGCCGCCGGCGCGCAGGCCCTTGACCCGCTCGTCGGTGTCGCCGAGCGCGCTCAGGATCAGCACCGGCGTGCCGTCGCCGGTCGCGCGGATCGTGTGCAGGATCTTGAGCCCGTCGACCTGGGGCAGCATGCGATCGAGGACGATGACGTCGTAGCGCTCAGCCGAGGCGCGGATCAGCCCGGCCTTGCCGTCGGCTTCATGGTCGACGAGATGCCCCGCCTCGCGCAACGCCTTGGCGACGAATGCGGCGACCCGCGCGTCGTCCTCGATCAGCAACAGGTGCATCGGCCGACCTTGGCAGCAAGCGCGCCCGACTTGAAGCCCGCCGCGCAACATGGGGGAATTCAAATGTTCCGGCAATCGCACGCCAAGTCGGGTCCGCTAAGGCCGGGCGATGATCCGCAGCCTCCTTCCGCGCCGCTGCCGCGCCGAGCCCGAGCCCTGCGCCTGCCTCGGTGCCGCGGTGCGGCTGCTGATCTGGGCGACCCGCAACGTCGCACCCCTCTCCGGCGACACGGTCCGCCCGGCGCGCGATCGGCCCCCCTTCGGTCGCGCGGTCGGCCGGTGCAGCTGATCTGCGGCCTTTTCGGGCACCAGCCGACGCCGGGGGCGACCCGGCGCCGCGACGGCGCGGCGCGCAATCGCTGCGTGCTGTGCCAGCGGCCGCTGGTCCACCGCGGCGGCGGCTGGGCGCTTGACGACGATCGGCCGCCCGAGGCCGAAGCCCCGCTCAGCTCCAGCCGCCGGCCAGCAGCGCCTTCTGGAACTTGATCGCGAAGGCGGAAAGATCGTCCCACCGGTCCTTGCCGTTGATCACCTGGCGCGCCTTCTTGTGCTGGTCGGCGGTGCCCGGCCCGGCCGCGGGCAGGAATTTGGCGAGGCCGGCGCCGGTGAATCCGCCGGTTTCCATCCCCCACACCATCACCCTTGCCGCCACGCTGGCATCGAGCATCAGATCGGGATTGGCGACGAAGGGGACCCCGAAATGGGCCTCGGCCTTCTTGTAATTGGACTTGCCGGTGGTCTGCGGATAGCCGCGGCCGTGATATTTGACGCCGTCGCCGGGAGCCAGATTGCCGAGCTCGCGCGCCTTGGCCGGGCGCTGGCCGGCGATATCGTACATCTTGCGATAATAAGCGTCGCGCGCGGGCTGCTTGACCCAGAACGCCTCGTGCACCGGCTGCATCTTCTCGGCAGTCTCGAGCCAGGCGGTGGCGAGCGCGCTGGCGGTGAAGGCGAAACCCCATTTGGCGGCCCCGCAGCAGGCGAGGATGTCGAGCGTGCCCTCCTTCTGGCTGGCGTTGAACGGCTTGAACGCCGCTCCTACCGAGGCGAAGAAGGCGGCCGGATCGGCCAATCCCGTCGCCCCGGCGGGGGCGGGCGGCTTGGGCGGGGCAGGTGGCCTGGGCGGAGGCGGCGCGCCGCCGCCGTCCTTCGCCACCCCGCATCCGTCCCAGAGTGCGTCGAGGGCGTCGACGAGCTTCTGGTCCATACCGGGCGGGGCCGTAAGCAGCGGCCGCAGCAGATCGGCCAGCTCCTTGCGGGCCGGCGCTCCCGGCGTCGCTGCGGCCTTGGGCGGCGATCCGTCGTCGCGCGCCAGCCCGGCCCGGTCGAACACGGCGTCGAGCGCGTCGACCAGGGCCTGCGTCATCCCCGGCGCCGATTTCAGCCGGGGCCGGACGAGATCGGTGAATTGCTTGCGAAGCATGGCCATTAATGCCTCCCCCTGCGAGTCCCGCGCCGACAATAGCAGCTTTGAGCAGCTTTGCGCGCGCGATCCGATTCCGGCGTGGCGCCGCGCCGATCTTGCCTCCCGCGGCGCCCCGCCTTACGTTACATGTAACGGAGGCCGCGATAGGCAAGCATCAACCGCTCAGCAATCGCGAGCGCGTCGCCAGGCGGCGTGCGGCATTGCGCGCGCAGGGGCTGCGGCCCAAGCAGATCTGGGTGCCGGATACGCACTCACCGGAATTTCTCGCTGAGGCGAGCCGCCAATCACGGCTGCTGGCCGAGACCATGGCCAGCGGCGACGAAACCGCCTTCGCCGAGGCGCTTCAATATTGGCCGGCGGACGATCCGGATTGAAACGGGGCGACGTCGTAACCGTCGCCGCGGGGGGTGGATTCCGGCAAGCCCCGGCCTGCCCTGGTCGTCCAGTCCGACGCCTTCAGCGATACTGGCACCGTGATCCTCGCCTTGTTCACGAGCAGACTGAACCGGGCCGACCTGATCCGGGTCCGCTTCGAACCTGACGAGGACAATGGGCTCGATGAGCCTTCGGAGCTGATGATCGACGTGCTGGTGACCGCGCGCCGCGAGAAGATCGGCAAGCATGTCGGACGGTTGAGCGCCGCGACCTGGAGCGCGCCGACCGCGCCCTTACCGTCTTCCTGGGGCTGGTCGACTAGCTCCCCAGCCCGTTATTTACCAAACCTTTGTCAATTTCACCGACAGTGGCACGCGTGTCGGAGAAGCTTACAGCCAAGAGGGCGGTTCGGGGGCGCAGAGCATGATCCGCGTCTTCAAACATTACCTTCCTTATGCCGTGCTTCTGCTCGGCGCGATCGACTTCGTCCTCCTGATGGCGGCGGCCGAGGCCGGGTGGATGCTGCGGCTTTGGCAGCTCACCGGCGAGGTCAATCCGTGGAGCGAGCGCCTGCCCAACATGCTCGCCTTCGCATTGACCCTGCAGACGGCGATGATCGCGGTCGGCGTCTATGGGGTCGAGGCGTTGCAGTCGCTGCGCTTCGCGGTGGCGCGGCTGCTGGTCGCCTTGGGGCTCGGGATCATCCTGCTGAGCCTCGTCTTCTTCGTTTTTCCGCCGGTGAGCTTCTGGCGGTCGAGTCTGCTCTACGCGACCTGGATCGGGCTCGCCGGCATGGCCGGAGTGAGGATCGCGCTTCGCGGCACGCTCGCCAGCGAGCGCTTCAAGCGGCGGCTGCTCGTACTCGGCGCCGGCGAGCGCGCGAAGCGGATCGAGGCGCTGGCCCGGCGCGGCGGCGCCAATTTCAAGGTCGTCGGCTTCGTCGGAATGAACGACGGCGCCCCCCAGGTCGCGGTCAGCGTCAACCGAAACGACATCGCAAGCCTGCCCGATCATCTGCTCCGGCTCGGCGCCGGCGAGGTCGTGCTGGCGCTGGAGGAGCGGCGTAACGCGCTTCCGCTGGGCGATCTGCTCAGGATCAAGACCACCGGCGTTTCCGTCCACGATTTCTCCTCCTTCCTCGAGCGCGAAACCGGCCGGGTCGATCTCGATTCGCTCAATCCTTCCTGGCTGATCTTCTCCGACGGCTTTTCGGCGGGGCGGCGGCTGTCCTCCTGGGCCAAGAGGCTGTTCGACGTGGTCGTCAGCGTCGCGATCCTGATCCTGACCGCGCCCCTGATCCTGGTCAGCGCGCTCGCCGTGAAGCTCGAAAGCCGGGGGCCGGTCTTCTACCGCCAGCGCCGGGTCGGCCTGTACGGCCTGCCGTTCGACGTGATCAAATTGCGCTCGATGCGGACCGACGCCGAGATCGGCGGCAAGGCGGTGTGGGCGCAAAAGGACGATCCGCGCGTGACTCGCGTCGGCAAGGTCTTGCGCAAGCTCAGGATCGACGAGCTGCCGCAGGCCTGGGGCGTTCTGAAGGGCGAGATGAGCTTCGTCGGCCCGCGCCCCGAACGGCCGCAATTCGTCGCCGATCTCGAGGCGCGGCTGCCTTATTATGCCGAACGCCACGTCGTGAAGCCCGGCATCACCGGCTGGGCGCAGATCAACTATCCCTATGGCGCGAGCGTCGAGGACGCCCGCGAGAAGCTCCAGCTCGATCTCTATTACGCCAAGAATTACAGCCCCTTCCTGGATCTCCTCATCCTCCTCCAGACGGTCCGGGTGGTGCTCTGGCCGGAGGGCGCGCGATGATCCAGTTCATCGCCTTGTGGAGCCATTTGCTCGCCGCCGCGCTCTACGGCGCGCTCGCCATCTATCAATTGCGCCGGTGGAACGGCGACCGGCTCGGGCGGCCGCTGATCCCGGCCTTCGCGGCGATGTCGGTGTGGACGATCTTCCTCGCTTTGCTCGGGCCGTACAATCTCCTCGCCCAGCTCGCCGAAAGCGGCCGCAACCTCGCTTTCCTCGCTTTCGCCTACGGGCTGTTGGCAGGAGCGGAGGAGGGCGCGCCGCAGCGGGCGCTGAAGGGCGTGTTCGCGGCGGTCGGCGGCGTGATCGGGCTGCAGATCGTGGTCGGCGGCGTGATGGCGCAATTCCAGGGCGCGCCGGTCGTGCTCGAGGCCCTGGCCTCGACCAGCCAGATCCTCGGCCTCATCATCGCATCGGGCGCGCTCATCCTGGTCCACAACGTCTACGGACAGGCCTCGCCCGGCTCGCGCGCGGCGCTGCGCTTCCCGATGCTCGCTCTGGCGGCGATGTGGGCCTACGATCTCCATCTCTACACGGCGGCCTATTTCACGCGCGGACCGAGCACCGAATTGTTCGCTCTGCGCGGCCTCGTCCTGGCGGCGCTCGCCGGCCTGTTCGCCGCCGGGCTGCGCAATGCGAGCTGGAAGATCCAGATGTCGCGCGCCGCCACCTTCCAGTCGGTGTCGGTGGTCGCCATCCTGTCCTATCTGATCGCGATGATGCTGGCGGCGCGGGCGATGGAGATCGTCGGCGGCGATTGGGCGCGGGTCGGGCAGGTCGCGATCGTCTTCGCGATGACCCTGGCCGCGCTGGTGCTTCTGCCCTCGGGCAAGCTTCGGGCCTGGCTGCGCGTCGTCGTCGCCAAGCATCTGTTCGAGCATCGCTACGATTACCGTCGCGAATGGCTGCGCTTCACCGACACGATCGGCCGCGGCGCCGGCGGCAGCGCCTCGCTCGAGGAGCGCGTCGTCAAGGCGATCGCCGATATCGGCGGCTCGCCCGCCGGCCTCCTCCTCACCGCCGACGAAGGCCATGGGCTGGCCGCCGCCGGGCGCTGGAACTGGGCGCAGGCGGTCCATGCCGGCGATGGCGCCGAAGCGCTGCTGCGCCATATCGAGGCGACCGGCCATATCGTCGATTTCGAGGCCGTGCGCGGGGGCTGGCTGGTCCACGGCGAGGCGCGCCTGCCGGTGCCGCTGTGGCTGGCCGCGCTCGACGGCGCCTGGGCCGGCATCCCGCTCATCCACGGCGGCCGGCTCGCCGGCCTCGTCATCCTCCAGCATCCAAGCTTCCGGCGCGCGCTCGACTGGGAGGATTTCGACCTGTTCCGCACCGCCGGCATCCAGGCCGCGTCCTATATCGCCGAGGCGCGGAGCCAGCGCGCGCTCGCCGACGCTCAGCGCTTCGACGAGTTCAATCGCCGCTTCGCCTTCATCATGCACGACATCAAGAATCTGGTGAGCCAATTGAGCCTCGTCGCCCGCAACGCCGAGCGCCACGCCGAAAATCCCGAATTCCGGGCCGACATGATCGCGACCCTGCAAAGCTCGGTGAAGAAGATGAACGACCTGCTCGCCCGCCTCTCGCCGGGCGCGGCGCGCGGTGCCGAGCCGGTCCGCCCGGTCGAGATGCGCCCGCTCGTCGACGCGCTCGCCGCCCAGAAGAGCCGAGTCCATCCGGTCAGGGTGTCGGGCGCGGCGGGCCTGGTCGCGCGGGCCGATCATGCCGGGCTCGATCAGGCGCTCGCCCACCTCGTCCAGAACGCAATCGACGCCAGCCCGGCAGGCGCGCCGGTCGACATCCGCTTGTTCGAAAGCGGCGGCGACGTCGCCGTCGAGATCGTCGACCGCGGCCACGGGATGTCCGCGGCCTTCGTCCGCGACCGCCTGTTCCAGCCCTTCGTCTCGACCAAGGCGACCGGCTTCGGCATCGGCGCCTTCGAGGCGCGCTCGCTGATCCTCGCCATGGGCGGCCGCCTCGACGTCGAAAGCGGCGAGGGCGAAGGCACCAGATTCACCCTCTATCTGCCGGCCGCCGAGGACGGCGCCTCGGCCCATTACGATCGGATGCGCGCATGAATGCTCACTTCAAACCCAAGCTGCTGATCGTCGAGGACGACGAGGGGCTGCAGCGGCAATTGCGCTGGGCTTATGACGATTACGAGGTGCTCGTCGCGTCCGACCGCAACGCCGCGGTGGACCTGGTCCGCGCCGCCGAACCGGCCGTGGTCACCCTCGATCTCGGCCTGCCGCCCGATCCCGACGGCGTCACCGAAGGCTTCGCGACGCTTGAGACGATCCTGACCCTGAAGCCCGAGACCAAGGTGATCGTCGCCTCTGGCCACGGCGCCCGCGAAAGCGCACTTCGGGCGATCGCGTCGGGCGCCTACGATTTTTACCAGAAGCCGGTCGACATCGACCAATTGGGCCTGATCGTCCGCCGCGCCTTCCAGCTTCACGGCATCGAGAGCGAGAATAAGCGGCTCGAAGAGCAGGTCGGCGACGATCGCACCGTGCTCGGCACGATGATCACCGCCGCGCCGGAAATGTCCAAGGTCGCGCGCACCATCGAACGGGTCGCCAACACCGACGTGTCGGTGATGCTGCTCGGCGCCTCGGGCACCGGCAAGGAATTGCTCGCCAAGGGCGTCCATCAGGCGAGCCGGCGCCGCGCCGGCGGCTTCGTCGCGATCAACTGCGCCGCAATTCCCGAAAATCTGCTCGAGGCGGAATTGTTCGGCTATGAGAAGGGCGCGTTCACCGGCGCGATCAAGACCACCGAGGGCAAGATCGAGATGGCCCATGGCGGCACGCTCTTCCTCGACGAGGTCGGCGATATTCCGCTGCCGCTCCAGGTCAAATTGCTGCGCTTCCTGCAGGAACGGGTGATCGAACGGATCGGCAGCCGCCGGGCAATCGCGGTCGACACCAGGATCGTCTGCGCGACCCACCAAAATCTGGAGGAGATGATCGCCGCCGGATCGTTCCGCGAGGATCTCTATTACCGGCTCGCCGAAATCGTCGTTCGCATTCCCTCGCTCGCCGAGCGCCCGGGCGACGCCGCCTTGCTCGCCAAGCATTTCCTCGCCCGCTTCGCCCGCGAGATGAATCCGGGCGTCAAGGGCTTCGCGGCGGGCGCGCTCGCCGCGATCGAAACCTGGCCCTGGCCGGGCAATGTCCGCGAGCTCGAAAACCGGCTCAAGCGCGCGGTGATCATGGCCGACGGCAAGCTGATCACCGCCGAGGATCTCGATCTTCGGGCCGGCGCCGGCGACGGCCTGCCGGTCAATCTGAAGGCCGCTCGCGAAACCGCCGACCGCCACGTCATCCGCAAGGCCCTGGCGCAGACCGACGGCAATATTTCGGGCGCCGCCAAGCTGCTTGGGATCAGCCGGCCGACGCTCTACGACCTGCTGAAGCAATACGGCCTTCACGCGTGAAGGCCTTGGGTTTCCTTCCGGCCCTGGCCCTGCTCGCCGCCTGTTGGGGCGGGGGCACGGCCTATGAGCGCGGCCTCGCCGCGTTCGACGAAGGAGACATCCGCGCCGCCAGGGTCGAATTCCTGAACGCGCTCCAGGCCGATCCCGACCATCGCGACGCGCGGATCATGCAAACGCGGGTCCATCTCGCGCTCGGCGACGGGCTCGCCGCCGAAGCCGAGATCGTGCGCGCCCGCCAGGCCGGCGCACCCGACGATCAGACCGCCCACCTCCTCGCTTATGCCCGCCTGCTGCAGGGCAATGCCCGCTCCGCTCTGGCCGAGGCGGCCGGCGCCGCGCCCGCGCACGAAGCCTATGCCGCGCGCATTCGCGGCCGCGCTTATGTCGAGCTCGGCCGCGGCGGTGACGCCGAGGCCGCCTTCGCCCGCGCCATTGCCGTCGCGCCCGGCGACGGCGAGGTCTGGACCGACGTCGCTCGCTTCCGCCGCGGCAATGGCGACATTGCCGGCGCACTCCAGGCGATCGACCGCGCGGTCGGCGCCAATGCGCGCAACGGGGCCGCTCTGGTTCTGCGCGGCGAGCTCACCCGGGGCCAATATGGGCTCGCCGCCGCCTTGCCCTGGTTCGATCGCGCGCTCGAGCTCGATCCGGAGAACGTCTCCGCCTTGCTCGAACGGGCGGCGACCTATGGCGACATAGGCCGCGCGCGCGACATGCTCGCCGACACCCGCGAGGTGAACCGGCTGACCGGCGGCCATCCGCGCGCTTTCTATCTGCAGGCGGTGCTCGCGGCCCGCGCCCGCGATTACCAGCTGGCGCGGAGCCTGTGGAACCGCACCGACGAACAGTTCGACGACAGCCCGGCCGGACAGCTCCTTTTGTCCGCGATCGATTTCGAAACCGGCAATGAGGAGCAGGCCGCGCTCCGCCTCGCCCAATTGGTCGCCGCCCAGCCCGGCAACCGCCGCGCCCGCCGCCTGCTCGCCGCCGCCCAGTGGCGCGGCGGCAATGCCGACGGCGTCGTCGCCACCTTGCGCCCGCTCGTCGAGATGCCCGATGCCGACGCTTATTCGCTGTCGCTGATGGGCCGCGCGCTCGAGCGGCAGGGCGATCGCGCCGGCGCCGCAATCTATCTCGCCCGCGCCGCCAGGCCGCAGCCGCGCGCTCTCGCGGCGCTCGACCCGCTCGGCGACAGCGAGTTCGCCGCGGTGCGCCGGGCCGCCGCCCGCGCCCCGCGCAACGGGCCGGCGCAGGTTCGGCTGATCGCCGCTCTACTCGCGCGCGGCCAAAGCGACGAGGCGCTGGCCCGCGCCCGCCGGCTGCAGGCCGCCAATCCCGGCGCGCCCGAGGCGCATATCCTGGTCGGCGACGCGCTCGGCGTGCGCGGCGATCACGCCGCCGCCGCCCGGCACTATCGCCGCGCCGCCAATCTCGCCTTCACCGAAAATGTCGCGATGCGCCTGGTCGGGGCGCTGCAGCGCTCGGGCCGGGCCGACGCGGCCGACGCCGTGCTGAGGCTGTTCGTCCAGCAGAATCCGCGCAACGTCCCGGCTTTGCTGCTGCTCGCCGGGCGCGAGATGCAGGCCGGCCGCTGGGACGGCGCGATCGCGATTTACGAGGATCTGCGCGCGCGCCTCGGAAATAATGACGCGACCATCCTCAACAATCTCGCCTGGGCCTATTGGGAGAGCGGCGCGCTCGATCGCGCCATCCCGCTCGCCCGCGCCGCCTGGGCGCTCGATCGCGACAATCCGGCCACCGCCGACACGTTGGGCTGGCTCCTGTTCAAGAGCGGCCGCCGCGCCGAGGGCCTGGCCTTGCTCGAGCGCGCGGCTCGAGGCGCCCCGTCGAGCGCGGTCATCCGCCAGCGCCTCGTCCAGGCGCGACGGGGCTAGCGCCACAAACGTCATTCCAGCGAAAGCTGGAATCCCTTTGCCTTTGACGAAGCGAGATTCCGGCTTGCGCTGGAATGACGGGCATTTATCTGAGCGCCTCGCGATCGAGATTGAGCTCGGCGATCGGGATCACCGTCACCTGGTGGCCGGCGGCGCGCAGCCCCTCGGCGAATGAAGCGGCCTCGCCGACGATGACGACGGTGGCGCCGTCGGGCGTCAGCAATTGCGCCGCCGCCGCCTGCGCCTGCGCCGGAGTCACCGCCAGGATGGCGGGCCGGTAGCGCGCGATCTCGTCGGGGCCGATCCCGGTCAGCACGAAACCGCCGATCAAGCTCGCCATGCCCGTGGTGGTTTCGACCGTCCGGCCGAAATCGCCGGTCAGCGAAGCGCGCCGGGCGACGAGCTCGGCCATCGGCACCGGCTCGGCGCCCAGCCGGCGCATCTCGGCGAGGACCAGGCCGAGCACCTGCGCGGCGGCGTCGTTGCGGGTTTGGGCGCTGGCGCTGAACGGCCCCGGCCGGGTCCGCGCGTCGATTCCGCTGCCGGCGCCGTAGGAAAGACCGCGGCGGATCCGGATTTCCTGGTTGAGCCGGGCGCTATAGCCTCCGCCGAGCACCGCATTGGCGACCAGGGCGCGATAATAAAGCGGGTCGCGGCGCGCGATCGTGTTGCGCGCCACGGCGACCGCGGCCTGGCCGGCGCCGGGCATGTCGATCACGATCACCTCGCCGCGCGGCGCCGGCGGCGCGACGTCCACCGGGAGGGACGCCGAATCGCGACCGGCCCGCCAGCCGCCGAAATGCCGCTCCGCCAGAGCGAGCGCAGCCGCCGGCTCGACGTCGCCGGTGAGGATCAGGGTCGCCGCCGCCGGCTGCCACGCCCGGTGATAAGCGGATTGGAGGTCGTCGCGGGTGATCGCGGCGAGCGACGTCGCGGTCGGCGAGGCGCCATAAGGGGAGTCGCCATAGACTCGCCGCCGCACCGCCATCCCCGCCACTTCGCCGGGATCGCTCATCGACACCCGCACCGAATCGGCGGCGATGGCGCGCTGCCGCTCCAGCTCCTCGGCCGGCAGCGACGGCCGCTGGGCGACGTCGGCGAGGATCGCCAGCGCCGAGTCCGCCTCGGCGCTGCGCACGGTCAGGCCGAGATAGGCGCCGTCCCAGTCGGCGCCGCTGCTGAGCGAGGTGCCAAGCGCCTCGATGGCGCGATCGATCTCGGCCGCCGATCGGGTTGCGGTGCCCTCGGTCATCACCGACGCGGTCAGGCCGGCAGTCCCGGCGCGGCCCGGCCGGTCCCGTCCCGCCCCGCCCGCCGCGACCAGCGAGATGCTGACCAGAGGCAGCGCCCGGTTGGTGACCGAGATGATGGTGAGGCCGTTGGCGAGCCGCTGAGTCACCGGCCGGGGGACCGGTGGAACCAAGTCGGCGCCGGGCGCCGGCGGCGCGATCCGCTCGGCCTCGGCCGCGGGCTCGACGACGCGGATGTCGGCGGGCGCGGCCAGAGCCGGCGCCTCCACGGTCGCGGCAGTGGCGATCACGTCCTCGGCGGCGCCGTTCCGGCTCTCCTCGGGCAGATAGCGGATCGCCGCGCTCGCGTCCTCGCGCAGCCAGCGGCGGGCGACGCGCTGGATGTCGGCCGGCGTCACCGCCGCGATCCGCGCCAGCCGGGTCGCGGCGGCGTCGGCGTCGCCATAGACGACCACGCCCTCGGCGATCGCCGAGGCGCGGCCGTCGACCGTCTCGCGTTCCCTCAGCGCTCCGGTCAGCAATTCGTTCCTCGCCTCGTCGAGCTCGGCGGCGCTCACCGCGCCGTCGCGGAATCGGGCGATCTCGCGGCGCAGCGCCGCCTCGCCGGCCTCGGCGCTCTGGCCCTCGCTCAGGATCGCATAAGCGGCGATCGTGCCAATTCCCTGGCGGACGTCGATGAACGAGCTCGCCTGGCTGGCGATCCGGTCGCGATAGACGAGCGCCTGGTGGAGGCGCGAGCTTTCGCCGGTGGAAAGGATGCCGTCGAGCACCTCCATCGCGGCGGCGTCGGCGTCGCGGGCGGGCGGCACCGGAAAGGACAGCAGCACCGCGGGCAGCGGCGTATTGGGCTCGTAGACCGTGTAGCGCCGCGCCTCGCGCCGCTCGGGCTCGACCGCGGTGACTCGCGGGATCGGCGCGGCGGGGCGCGCGATCGGCCCGAAATAGCTGTCGACCCAGGCGTCGAACTGGGCCTCGTCGAAATTGCCGACGACGACGAGCACGGCATTGTCGGGCCGGTAATAGGTCGCGTGAAAAGCGCGCACGTCGTCGATCGTCGCCGAGTCGAGATCCTCGATGCTGCCGATTCCGGGCCGGGCATAGGGATGCACGTCGTAGGAGATCTGGGGCAGATAGAGGTAGAAGAGCTTGCCGTAGGGCGCGGCCAGGACGCGGCTGCGCAATTCCTCCTTCACGACGTCGCGCTCGGAGGCGAAGAATCCGGGCTCGATCACCAGCGATCCCATCCGCTCGGCCTCGGCCCAGAGCAGGCGCTGGAGATGGTTGGCCGGGACGACCTCGAAATAATTGGTGTAATCGTCGTTGGTCGAGGCGTTGTTATAGCCGCCGACGTCTTCGGTCAGCCGGTCGAACTGCTCGGGGACCATGTTGCGGGTCGATTTGAACATCATATGCTCGAACAGATGGGCGAAGCCCGATCGGCCGCGCGGATCGTCGCGCGAGCCGACGTCGTACCAGATTTGGACCGAGACGTTGGCGCTGTTCGGGTCGCG
>Ga0190265_10000120_pt1 | contig 79981 bp, 76 predicted proteins | sample Popmic124T_FD_133135 | JGI IMG/M metagenome (GOLD analysis project Ga0190265, IMG submission 133135) | Populus adjacent soil microbial communities from riparian zone of Indian Creek, Utah, USA - 124 T | ecosystem: Environmental > Terrestrial > Soil > Riparian zone | place: USA: Utah | collected... | reverse complement strand
GGACTTCCACCAGACCCCCCTCACGGGGCAGCCCTTGTCCCCTCGGTGTGGGGTTCCCTTCGCCAGGGTCCCCAGAGGATTTACACCTCCTGTTCTGCGCCCATGCCGGGCGCACGACGGCTGGCGCCGTGCGCTGAGCCGCCACAGCGTTAGGCGTCACAGCACGGTGCGCGCTTTGAAAAGGAGTAGTTCGCATGGCTGATCCCGTTGTTACCAAAGACTCAAGCCAAGCATCAACGGAGGCAGCGCCTAGTACCCGCGCCAAATCGTGGCACGATAATCCGGGCTTGGTAGCCCTTGTGGCCAGCCTCATTGCGCTTGTTGCACCAGTGACAACAGCAGTCTACGGATATGTGAAGGGAGAGAACGACTATCGACTCTCCAAGCAGGCTCAAGACCACACAACTCGTACACACTACCTTGGAAAGGCTATTGAACCCGCCCAGGAGGTAACCAGAATACGTTATCTGCGTTACCTTGCGGCAACCGAGGCTGATCCGAAATTTCTCGCTTGGGCTCGAAGTGAACTCGCTGTAGTTGAGAAACAAATCTCGGATCTGGAGAAAGAGCGAGATAGCGCCCAAGAACTACAGAGGCGAGCAGAGGAAAGAATTGCGAAGCTGGAGGCGAGGAGCAAACCAGGGGGGACGGAAGCAGAAATCTCTGTAATTCGAAAGCAGCTCGCCGATGCACAGAACGCTGAACGAATTGCTCAAAGAGATTTGCGTGTCGCGCAGGAGCGGTTGGTCGCACGAGATACTCAATCTTCCAGACCTGCTCCGACATCCACTCAAACTGATAAGTGCCAAGTTGCAAGTATCCTAGTCTACGCAGCGAAAGTCGGTGTTGACTATAAGACAGGGGAGCAGGCCTGTTATTCGGCGGCTGGAAACAGGAAGGAAGCGGGCCTGAAGTGGAGCGCACAAGCCAAAGGCAAGACAATCGACTGCGAATGCATTGGGTAGACGATAGTGGCGCCTAACCTGCGATGCGCCGGACACCCGGGCTCGCGCCCATGTGCCGACGATTTACTCGGCGGCGCACGTTCGGCACACAGAGACATCGATGAGCAGATTCGGCGCTGATCCTCAGGCGTTCTTCGGCTCCGTCTATCAGGAGATCCCGCCGTGGGATGTCGGCGGTCCTCAGCCGTCCCTCTCCGCACTCTTCGATGCGTACCCGCCGACGAGCCCGGTCCTGGACCTTGGCTGCGGATCCGGGGATCTCGCCATCTCTCTCGCGCAGCGTGGCCTCGAGGTGCTCGGAATCGACTTCGTCGATGCTGCCATCGCCCAGGCGCGAGAGAAGGTAACGACCCTCCCGCCCGAGGTGGCCCATCTCGTCGACTTCCAAGTTGCGGATGCCCTGCAGCCGACGCTGCTTCGACGCCAGTTTGGCTCGGTGGTGGACTCCGGATTCCTCCACCTCTTCGAGCCCGGTCAACTCGACACCTTCATCGCCGAACTTGCGAGGACGCTGCTCCCCGGCGGCCGGTACTACCTGCTTGCCTTCGCCGTGGAGTTTCCGCCGCCTTCGCCGCGGCAGGTTACCGAGGAAGAGGTGCGGGCACGATTCACTCCGGAGGCGGGCTGGCGCATCCTGGAAATTCGACCTGCCGAGTTCCTGAGCCGCATTGCTCCGGTGCCCGCCATCAGCGCGTGCATCGAGCGCGTTCCGTCGCAGCGCGCCTAAACTAGTGGCCTGCCAATCTAGAATTGTGTTGTAGGGGCGGCCCTTGTGGCCTCCTTTCGCCCAGGGCACCCACAAGGGATGCCCCTACACAGAGGGTTTGCCCATCTTTCAAGCCTGACAGAGGACTAGTGCCAGAACCGCGGCCCTGGTACTCCAGAGGCGGCGGACGACATCTGCCCCCGGCAAGTTTTCTATGCACAGACTCCCATTCTCAACACACAGAAACTGTGCGTGGAGAAAAATTTATGTTTGCAACGTTCAGCGAACAGGTTGCAACGTAGAATTTCTATACGTTGAAACAAGATTTCTGTTTTCGACGTGTGGATTGTGTGTGTAGAGCATAGGATCTGCACGTTGAAAAAAGAAGTTGTGCGTTGAGAATCGGAGTCTGTGCGTTGAAACAAGAATCTCAATGTTGAAAATCAAAAGAGAGCGTAGAAAAAAGATTCGGGATGTACCGAAAAAGATCTACCCTCAACGTACTGGTGCCAACTTGCAACGTGCGAGATTTTTTCTCAACACACGGCGTCTGGTTTCAACATAGAACTCCAGTGGAGGGCCTCTTCCGTGCCCTTGGAGCGGGACGGGCCGTGGTGGAGACCCGGGCGCTGCTTCATGCCGCCGGAGAGCTCCCGCGGGTAGGTGCGCTCGAAGCCGGATGACAGAGGACTAGTGCCAGAACCGCCGCTTCGTGCCGGCGACCCGCGGCCATCATCGTCGTGGTCGTCGCTCCGGCCGGGGCGGTCGGGATGCGCTGGCCGTGGTGGTCGAGGCCCATGACCTCGAAGATCTCGTCGCGGAGGAGGCGGCAGGCCACGTCGTCCAGGTTGCGGGGGCGCGGGGCATCCACGGGCACGATGGCTCGGATGCGGGCGGGGCGGCGGCCCATCACCACCACGCGGTCGGCGAGCTGGACGGCCTCTTCCACGTCGTGGGTTACGAAGAGGACGGTCCGCTTCTCGCGTTGCCAGATCTGGATCAGCTCGGCGCGGAGGCGCAGGCGGGTCAGGTAGTCGAGGGCGCCGAAGGGCTCGTCCATGAAGAGGACGTCCGGCTCGGCGGCCAGGGCGCGGGCGATCTCCACGCGCTGGCGCATGCCGCCCGACAGCTCCCGCGGAAAGGTCTTCTCGGAACCGCTCAGGCCGACCATGTCGATGTAGTGCTGGGCGAGCTGGCGGCGCTCGGCGTCGGTCTTGCGCTTCACCCCGAACTCCACGTTCTCTTCGACCGTCAGCCAGGGGAACACGCCGTTCTCCTGGAAGATGAACATCCGCTTCGGGTCCGGTCCCTGGACCGGCTTGCCGTCGATCAGGATCTCCCCTTCGGTGGCATCGAGGAAGCCGCCGGCAATGTTGAGCAGCGTCGACTTGCCGCAGCCCGAGGGTCCGACGATGCAGATGAACTCGCCTTCCCGGACGTCGAGGGTGATGTCCTCCAGGACGTTGACGGGCTGGGACTTCTTGTCCTTCCCCTGGTACTTCATCCAGAGGCGGCGGACGGCGATCTTGGTCTTGACGGTGACGGCCGGGATGTCCAGCCCTGCGGGGATAACGGCAGGTTGAGCCTTGGTCAGCAGCATTCGAGTCCTCCCTCCAAGAAAAACAAAAAATAAGAACAGCCACCGAAACCGGTTGTAGCTAGAGTGCGGCGAGGGAATGGAAGCGTGACAGGAGGCCCTCACCCCCCGGCCGGCTGCCAGGGGTGGGGGCCGACGCCCGTGGTGTTCTCGGAGAAGCGCGGGTCGGCGTAATCCTCGAACTGCATCGGCTTGTCCAGGATCCCCGCCTCCAGGGCCAGGTCGTGGATCTCCTGGAAGTCCTGGCGGGCGAGCCGGAGCTTGGAGTACTTCACCCGGTCCGGCGGCTTGCTGAGCACGAAGGAGAGGAGCCGCGGATCCTGGTTGTAGTAGTTCTTTGCCACGGCGTCGGCCGCGGCCATGCGGTTATCCATGCCCCCCTCCAGCCAGAGGCCGCTCTTGGCGATGCCGGTGACGAGCTGCTGCACCCACTGCGGGTTCTCGTCGATGGTTTTCTGCGAGACCACCAGCACGCAGGAGATGAAGTCGGGCCAGATCTCCTTGGCCTGGAAGAGCACCCGGCCGTAGCCGTCCATCTCGGTCTGGGCCATGAAGGGCTCTCCGGAGGTGATGGCGTCCACCGACTTGGAGTAGAGCGCCGCGGGCATGTCCGGTGGCGGCATCTCCAGGAGCTCGACGTCGGCGATGGTCATCCCCTGGTCCCTGAGCGCCTTGCGCAGCAGCATGTGCTGGTTCGAGAAGCGGTTGGGGATCGCCACCCGCTTGCCGCGCAGGTCGGCCACGGTCAGGATGCCCGAGTCCTTGTGCACCATCAGGGCCGTCCCGTCCCGGTGGCCGAGGTAGACGATCTTCATCGGCACGCCCTGCTGGCTCAGGGCCATGGCCATGGGGGCCAGCATGAAGGTCGCCGGCAGGTGGCCGGCGAGCAGGGACTCCTTGATTTCGGGGAAACCGTTGAACCTCACGGGCTCGTAGAACCCCTCCCCGGCCTGGTTCTTGTTGATCCAGTCCGTGACGGGGCACGTGAGGTGTCAGGTCACCGGCAGGAAGCCCACGCGGAAGCGGGTCTCTTCTGCCACCTCTTTCTTCTTGCTCAGCAGGCTGGCCGGGCTGAAGCCCAGGTTCAGCCAGGCGTGCAGGATCGTCAGCCCCAGCCAGAAGACCACTGATCCGAGCGCGACCTTCATCAGCTTGCTCATGGATGCATCCTCCCTCCAGATCAACAAATAGCCATGCGATGTTTCTGACCGTAAGTGTGCCCCACCGGAGAATGCGGGACAGATCCTAGTGGAGGGTTTCCTCGGCGCCCTGGACCGGCATCATGGCCGTGGCGGGCCCGGCGATCCGTTGACCATGGTGATCGAGGCCCATGATGCCGAAGATCTCGTCGCGCAGCTCCCGGCAGACCGGGTCGTCGAGGTTCCGGGGCCGGGGCGCGGGAACCGGCAGGATGGCGCGAATGCGCGAGGGGCGGCGGCCCATGACCACGACGCGGTCGGCGAGCTGGACGGCCTCTTCCACGTCGTGGGTGACGAAGAGGACGGTCCGCCTCTCGCGTTGCCAGATCTGGATCACCTCGTGGCGCAGGCGGAGGCGGGTGAGGTAGTCGAGGGCGCCGAAGGGCTCGTCCATGAAGAGGACGTCCGGCTCGGCGGCCAGGGCGCGGGCGATCTCCACGCGCTGTTTCATGCCGCCGGAGAGCTCCCGCGGGTAGGTGCGCTCGAAGCCGGAGAGCCCCACCATCTCGACGTAGTGGCGGACCAGGTCCCGGCGCTCCGACTCGGTGGCCCGCTTCACGCCGAAGCCGACGTTCTCCTCGACCGTCATCCAGGGGAACACGCCGTTTTCCTGGAAGATGAAGATCCTCCTCGGGTCGGGTCCCTCCACGAGGCTCCCGTCCACCAGCATCTCCCCGGCGGTGGCCTTGAGGAAGCCGCCGGCGATGTTGAGGAGCGTGGACTTGCCGCAGCCCGACGGGCCGACGAGGCAGATGAACTCCCCTTCCCGCACGTCCAGGGTGATGTCCTCCAGGACATGGACGGGCTGGGAGTCCCGATCCTTGGCCGGGAAGGTCATCCAGAGCTGCCGGATGGAGATCTTGGGCCGCACGGCGGTAGCCACCAGGGCCGAGCCAGGTCTCTTGACGGCTGCGATCATCCCCGCTCCTCCACGTTCGAGCGCCTCACTGCCGGCTCAACCCCCAGCGCACCTGGTCGAGGTTCTCCATCCGCCGCACCAGGTAGTCCAGTCCCAGGCCGATGAGGCCGATGAGGACCATGCCCGCCACGACGAGGTCGTAGCGCTTGCCGGCGTTGCGGGCGTCGATGATCAGGTAGCCGAGCCCGGAGTTGACCGCGATCATCTCGGCGGCCACCACGACCAGCCAGGCAACTCCCAAGGCCAGCCGCAGGCCGGTGAGGATCTGCGGCAGGGCCGCCGGGAACACGACTTTCTTGAACAGCGCCAGCCCCGTGATGCCGAAGTTGCGGGCGGCGCGGATATAGACGAGCTGGATGTTCTGCACCGCCGCCATGGCCGCGGTGGTGATGGGGAACAGGCTGGCCAGGAAGATCAGGAAGATCGGCGCCAGGTCGCTCACCCCGAACCAGAGGATGGCGATGGGGATCCAGGCGATGGGCGAGATCGGCCGCAGCACCTGGATCGCCGGGTTGAACGCCAGTCGGGCGCGGCCGAACCAGCCCATCATCAGCCCCAGCGGGATGCCGATGAACATGGCCAGCAGGTAGCCGGTGGTGACCCGGAAGAGCGACGCCACCACGTACTTGAAGAGGACGCCCTTGCGGGCCAGCTCCACGGTGCCGGTGACCACCATCTCCGGAGTCGGGAAGATGTCGCTCCCCGTCCACTTGACGGCGAAGTGCCAGCCGAGCACGAACAGGACGGCTACGGCGGCGGGCAAGAGGATGGGCTCCAAACGAGACTTCATGTCAGTTCGCCTCCCAGGGATAGGGGCCTGCTCCGGTGGTGTTTTCCGAAAAGCGGGCGTCGGTGTACTCCCTCGACATGACGCCCCTGGATGGGGGCGGAAATCCCCCCCGATCCGTTGCAAGAAATCCTTAACAGGGAGCCATGAAGCTGGCTCTAAAGTGTCTCCAGTGGGAGGAATCGGGACAGAGGGTCAGAACTGGACATTGTCCAGGAAGAACGCCACCAGCCCGACCCGCTTGGCGACCAGGTCCTCGGCCATCTGCGGCGTGAGGGTGAACTGCCCGGCCCGTTCCCCGTCGGGACTGACCATGAGCAGCTCGATCCCGTCCACCTTCTGCGGGTAGCGGCCGCGGATGTGCAGCAGGGCGTTGGCGCCGGTGAGCAGGGCGCGGAAGACCGCGCTCTCGGAGCTGGTGGTGACCTGGGCCAGAGGACGGCTGGCCTGGGCGCCCTGGAAGATCTCCACGCCCTCGGCCTTCTGGCCCACGAAGAACTGCTTCAGCTCGGAGGCGAGCGCGGCGTCGCCATGAGGGGCGCGCGACGCCCTGAGGAGGTCGGCGGCCCCGGACCGGTTGGAGCGGCCCGGGCTCACCGGCCGGGTGGCGGGCTGGTCGCGCGGCCCGATGTCGCGGGCCGCAATGTCGGAGAGGCGCCTCTCCGGCTGCTGCGGCGGCGGTGGAGCGGCCTGCTGAGGCCGGCTGTTCCCCTGGTCCAGGATCTCGGCTGCGCCGAGGTCCCTCTTGTTCATCTCTTCGGTCTTCCTGTCGTCGATCAGCTTCGCGTCGAACGAGGCCTGGGTGCCGTTGGGCAGCGTGACCACGGCGAGGCCGTTGGCGATCCGCGGCTTCCCCTTGGTGTTCAGGGTGCGGCCGTCCTTGAAGTAGACGGTGTAGGCGGCCAGAGGGGCGGCCAGCAACAGGGCGAGGACAGTCAGAAGAGCCGAAGTCGTGCGGCGCATGCTCGAATACCTCTCAGGGACGGGTTCGCTGCCGGACATGATACCCTGTCGCCCGCTTCTCGCCAATCTAATTGCGAACAGCCTTGAAGACCCCCTCGCATTCTACCGGCCTCCTGCTCCTCGAAGACGGCAGCGCCTTCGAAGGGGAAGCCGTCTCCCCCGGGACCCGTTTCGGCGAGGTCGTGTTCAACACCTCCATGACCGGCTACCAGGAGGTGCTCACCGATCCCTCCTACCGCGGCCAGATAGTGGTCATGACCCAGCCGCACATCGGCAACTACGGCACGGGACCGGACTTCGCCGAGTCGGCCCACCCCTGGGTGGAGGGGTTCATCGCCCGGCGCTTCACGGTCAAGCCCTCGGGCCAGGGCGGAGAGAGCCTGGTCTCCTACATGCGGGGTTTCGGGGTGCCGGCAATGCAGGGGATCGACACCCGGGCCGTTGTTCGGAGGCTGCGGGAGCGGGGAGCCCTGCGCGGCGTCCTCACCACGGAGCGCTCGGACGTGGACGCCCTGCGGTCCGAGCTCGCCGGCTTCCCGGCCATGACCGGCCGGGCGCTGGTGGACGAGGTGACCTGCGCGGAGATCCATGAGATTGCCGCGGAGGGGGTGGAGCGGTGCCATCTGGCGGTATACGACTTCGGGATCAAGACCAACATCCTGCGCTCGCTCGCGGCGCGGGGGGCGCGGCTGACCGTGCTGCCGGCCCGGACCCCGGCCTCGGAAGTCCTCGCCCTGCCGGTGGACGGGGTCGTGCTCTCCAACGGACCGGGGGACCCCGAGCCTCTGACCGGGATCATCGATGCAGTTCGCGAGCTGGTGGAGTCGTCCCGTCCGGTGCTGGGGATCTGCCTGGGGCATCAGCTCCTGGGGCTGGCTATGGGAGGGCGGACCTTCAAGCTCAAGTTCGGGCACCATGGAGGCAACCAGCCGGTGCGCGACGTGGTGACCGGGAAGGTGGCCATCACCAGCCAGAACCACGGTTTTGCCGTGGAGCCGGGTTCGCTGCCCGCCTCCTGCGTGGTCACCGAGGTGAACCTGAATGACGGCACGGTGGAGGGGTTCGCCGTGTCGGGCAGGCCGGTCTTCTCGGTCCAGTACCACCCCGAGGCCGCGCCCGGACCCCACGACGCGGCGGGGGTCTTCGACCAGTTCCTGGAAAAGGTCTGCAGGAAGTAGTCTAGAGGGATGGAATCCCGTCTCCTCAAAGGCCCGCTCTCCTGGGTCATCGCTTGGCGCTTCCTGCGCGGCCACCGCAGCCGGCTGCTGGACGGCACGGCCCGGGCCGCGCTCCTGGCCACGGCGCTCGGGGTCACGGCCATGGTCATCGCCATGGCCCTGATGACCGGCTACCGGGAGGACCTCCAGGGCAAGCTGGTGCGGGGCAACGCCGCGGTGATCGCCTACCCGGTCGGGACCGAGGCGAGCCTCGACGCCGCGCGGGAGAGGGAGCTGGAGGCCATCCCCGGCGTCGAGAAGATCGGCCGGGTCGCCTACGGACAGGGAGCACTTTCCGGCGACGCCACTCCCCAGGGGACCGAGGTCATCCTGCGCGGAGTGGACCCGGGCGGCGGTCAGCTCACGGCCAGCGCCGAGCAGCTCGCCACGGTCGACGGCATCCCCGGCGCCGTGCTCGGGGAGGACCTGGCGGAGCGGCTGAAAGCCAAGCCGGGCGACGTCCTCCGGCTGGTGGCGCTGGGGTTCCAGGACGGCCGGCCCCGGTTTCGCTACCAGAGCCTGAAGGTGAACGGCACGTTCTCGACCGGATTCGCCGAGTTCGACCGGAGCTGGGTGCTCCTGGACCGCGCGCGGGTCGAGGCCCTGATGGGCGTGGAGGCTTCGGTGGACCTCCTGGAGTTCACGGTCTCGGAGCCGAACGAGGCGCCGCGCATCGCCGAGGCGGCGACCCGGCTGCTGGAGCCCGACTTCGTGGTCACCGACTGGCGGCAGCTCAACCGCGAGCTGTTCACGGCGCTCAAGCTGCAGCAGATCGCGCTCTTCCTGGTGCTAGGGCTGATCGTGCTGGTCTCGACCTTCAACGTGGCCTCGACCCTGGTGGTCCTGGTGCGGGAGCGGATGAGGGACATCGGCCTCCTCGGGGCGCTGGGCCTCCGGCCGGGGAGCCTGCGGCTGATCTTCCTCCTCTATGCCGGTTTCCTGGGGACGCTGGGGACTTTGCTCGGCGTGGCCATCGGCTGGGGGACATCCTGGGTGCTCACCCGCTTCGAGCTGATCCGCTTCGATTCCGAGGTGGCGGCCATCTACTTCATCCGCTCGGTCCCCTTCCGGGTGGAGCTCGAGGACATCATGGCGATCGTGGGCTTCGCGCTCGGCGTGACCCTGCTCGCCTGCTTCCTGCCGGCCTGGCGGGCGGCGCGGGTGGATCCTTCTTCGGCTCTGCGGTACGAGTAGAAATTTTGTTAGGCAGTTAGGCGCTCTCTCTCGACGGCTCAACGGAATTTTTAGCCGTCCAGAGCTGCTCTGAACCGCTAAAAATTCCGCTGGACGGCTCAACGGGAGAATCGACGGCTCAAAAGAATTTTTGGCGCGTCAGAATTTCTCCGGACGCCTAAAAGTTCCACCGAACGCGTCAAAGAAACTTTGGACGGTTCAATGGAAGATTTAGCCGTCCAGAGCTGCTCCGGATCGCTAAAAATTTCGCTGGACCGCTCAATAGAATTTTCTTCGGCTCAACAGAACTTTGGACGGGTCAACGGAGCGCGGGGACGGGCGGAGCGGCTTTCGGAGGGAGCAGAAAAGCGGGTACGTCTGGACAGCGGGGAGGGGCGGGACTATTTCACGGGATCAGGAGCGGAACCGGAGGAGGAAACTGTCTGGAGAACCGGAGGCGGCTCCGGTGCCTTCTTCCGCGGCCGAACGCGGAACGGCTGCATCCCTCCCTGCCGGAGTACTGTCCGGATCTGCCGAGCGGTGCCCTGCCTCGCCGATCCCGGGGACGGTGTGCTGCGCGCTGAAGTCGGGTACCCGGCTGCTCGACGTCTGCAGGGTGGGAAAGCTCATGGAGAGAAACAGGATTGCCATCTCAAAACCTCCTTGCGTGACCTTCGATACAGGCTTACGAGGCTCCGGGCCGGTGCGTCTAGACGGAAGGGAATCCGCACTCGTAGGAAGGGAATCGAAAGAGGGCGGGCAGAAGCCGGCTCGCCGCTTCTTCAAGTTCTTTGACAGACGATGGACCCATGAGGTTCGGCGGGCTCGGAGGCGGGGCCCGCCGCTCATGGGCTTTGTACCCGGGGGTCGGCGAACCGGTAGTATGGGGGCATGGCGGCGACGCGCCTGATCCTCATCCGTCATGGCCACACGGCCGGCAACAGCTCGGGGGGCTTGCGGATGAGCGGGTGGACGGACACGTCCCTGAGCGATCGAGGGCGGCTTCAGGTTGCCTGCCTTGCCCGCCGCATTTCCTCCGAGCCGGTCTCCGTTGTCTATGCGAGTCCTCTTCTCCGTGCCCAGCAGACGGCCCGGCCGGTCGCGACGGCTGCCGGCGCGGAGCTCCGATTGGAGCCCGACCTGCGGGAGATCCACTGCGGGGAGGTGGACGGCTGGCCGGTGGCGGAGGTCCAGCGGCTCCATCCCGGCCTCTGGAAGGCGAACCTGCGCCAGGACGACGAGGGCTTCCGGTGGCCGGGGGGAGAGAGTTATCGCGAGCTGCGGGAGCGCAGTCTCGAAGCTGTCCGCCGCATCGCCGCGGCTCATCCCGGCGAGCGGATCGCCGTGGTGACTCACGCCGGAGTCATCAGCCAGATCGTCGGCTGCCTGCGCGGGAACGGAGCGGCCTGCTGGGAGCGCTACCGGCCGGAGAACTGCAGCCTTACGGAGCTGGATTGGGAGGGAGAGACCGGCCAGGTAGTGTCGTATGACGATCGCGGGCATCTTGAAGGTGGGTTCGAGGAGCCCGGGCCTCCCGCCAGCACGCATCCGCGCGGCGGATGACCCGCAAGGCGTCCTCAGCCGCCTGCACCGCCGCGGTCCGCTGCCGGCTCCCCGGCGGGGCGTCGCACGCGGTCCGGAGGTGGACGAGCAGGGCTCCGGAGAGGGCGTTCGAAGCCCCTGCCAGCCAGTAGGCGTCCCTCAGGTCGCGGTCCGCGCGGGCCGGCAGACCGCGCGCCGCGAGGTAGCCGGCCAGGAGCGTGTCGTGCCGCCGCTTCGCCGCGGGCTCCCAGTAGCCGAGGGACTGCAGCCAGGAGCTGACGTCCTCCAGGGGCGAGCCGAGGCGTGCCCGGCCCCAGTCGAGGAGCACCGGCCGGTTCCCGGAACGGACCAGGACGTTGCCCGGATGGGCGTCGCCGTGGATCGCAGTCGTGCCGAGAGGGGCGAAGGCGAGGAGCTGCCGCCGGAGCTCCGGCAACGCCTCCTCCATGCGCCGCAGAGGACCGAGCCCGCTGCGCAGGCGGAGGAAGGCCTCGTCCCGGGGCATCGCCTCCAGGACTTCGGCAGCCAGCCGGGTCCGCTCGGCGAGCTCGCCCTCATAGTCCCAGTCCGACAGGACCTCCTGTGCCTGGGCCGAATCCGCCGTGGCGTGGAGGTGTGCCAGCCGGTCGAGCAGGCGCCGGGCAGCCTCCTCGTCCCTCCAGGGCCAGCGCCGGACCGGCCTTACCCGTTCCAGGAACAGAAGGCATCTCGCGGGCCCCTCGCGCTCGACCCCGAGCAGGGCCGGAGCGATCCCGCCGCCGAGCGGAGACACCAGGCGCTGATAGATGTCCGCCTCCCGGGCGGGCTTCCCCTCCAGCAGCTTGATCACGAAGCGGGCCGAGCGCGGCCGCCCCCGGGCGTCGGAGAAGCGCGCCGTGACCTCGGCCACGGCCGTCGACTCCATCCCGCCGCCCAGCGCGCGGACATCCAGGGTCAGACCCAGCGGCTCGCTCCAGCACCGGGCCACGAACTTGGCCAGCCGATATGCCTCGATCTCCATGACGACGGAACCGTACCAAAAATCGTGAGCACATTCGACACGGCTGCTGTATCCGGTGGTGCTGACGGAAACAGATCGCAGTTTATGCTCAGTCGAAGCAGAAGAGTAGCTGCCTCTCCTTGAATTTGCAACATTCATGGCGCCGTTGATACTATGAAGATGGGCTTTTGGGATGAAGAAAGAGATGGACCGTTCGCCTTCTGCAAACCTGGTCGGGACATCCCCCGGGCAGCCGCTCATCGAGCGCGTGCTCCAGCCGTTCGCACAGTTCGCGCACACGGCGTCGTCAGGAGGCATCGTGCTGCTCGTCTGCACCGCGGTTGCCCTCGCCTGGGCGAATTCGCCGTGGGCCGCGTCGTACCACCACCTCTGGGAGCTCGAGGTCGCGGTCGACGCCGGGCCGGTTGCGATCCGCTCTACGCTGCACCACCTCATCAACGACGGCCTCATGGCGGTGTTCTTCTTCCTCGTCGGGCTCGAAATCAAACGCGAGGTGCTGATCGGTGAGCTGGCGTCTCTTCGGCAGGCGGCGCTCCCGGCGGCCGCGGCGCTCGGCGGCATGGTCGTTCCGGCGGCGATCTATGCCGCGCTGAACACCGGCGGCTCCGGGTCGGCGGGTTGGGGGATCCCGATGGCGACGGACATCGCCTTCGCTCTAGGGGTGCTCGCTCTCCTCGGCGACCGGGTTCCGGCAGGGCTCAAGGTCTTTCTGGCAGCGCTCGCCATTGTCGACGACATCGGCGCGGTGCTCGTGATCGCGCTTTTCTACACAGGCGGAGTGGACTGGGTGGCGCTGGGCGCCGCAGGCGCTCTTCTCGTTCTCGCGGCCGGAGCCAACGCGGCGGGTGTTCGCCGGCCGTGGGCATACTCTCTCATCGGCGTGGCTCTCTGGGGCGCGGTGCTGGCTTCGGGCGTGCACGCCACGGTCGCGGGTGTCCTTCTCGCCATGACCATTCCGTCGCGGACGCGGATCAACGAAGATCAGTTCCTCCTGCGCGCCCGCCGGAGCGTCGAAGCGTTCGAGCACGGATGCGGTCCCGGAACGAACGTGCTCACCAACCAGGCGCAGCAGGAGGCGCTCCTGACGCTCGAAACCTTGTGCGAGCAGGCGCAGGCGCCGCTCCAGACCACGGAGCGAAAGCTGCACGGCATCGTGGCATTCGGCATCATGCCGCTTTTCGCGCTCGCGAACGCGGGTGTGCAGCTCACCGGCGGGGATTCCGCGACTGTCCTGTCGAGGCCGGTCATGCTGGGTATCCTCCTCGGGCTCGTGCTCGGCAAGCCGCTCGGAATCATGGCCTTCTCGTGGGCCGCCGTGCGCATGGGCGTCGCCACGCTGCCAGGCGGAGTGACGTGGCGCATGGTGCACGGCGTGGCATGGCTCGGAGGGATCGGCTTTACGATGTCGCTCTTCGTTGCCGGGCTCGCGTTTCCAGGCATGCCCGGTCTTCTGACGGCAGCCAAGCTCGGAGTCCTGGCTGCGTCGCTCGTTGCCGGCCTCTGCGGCTGGTTTCTGCTCCGGCGCGCGGCGCGCCCTCATTGATCAGGCCAGCCCAGCCTCGGGCCTACGCCGAAGCCATCTCGTTGCGCTCGCCCGACATGATCCGCCAGCCGATGACCTTCTCGTCGATCTCGCGCAGGCGGTTGGCGATCAGGCGGCAGAGGAGCTGGAGGAACTCCAGGGCGGCGTGGGGGTCCATGGCCAGGACCTCGCGCACGGTCTCCTGGTCGAGGGCGAGCACGGTGAGCTGGCCACCGTAGGCCCGGGCTTCGGCCGAGCGCGGCTCGCCGTCGATCAACGACATCTCGCCGAAGAAGTCGCCCCGCTCCAGGATCGCCAGCGCCTCCTCCCCGGCACCGGGGATGAACTTGCTGATCAGGACCCTCCCCTCCAGGATCACGTACATCTCCGAGCCTTCGTCCCCCTCCTGGAAGAGCGAGGCTCCCGCGGCGAAGCGCTTCTCCTTGGAGAAAGCCGCGAGCGTGATCAGCTCCTTGCGCGAGAGCCCCTGCTCGCGGAAGAGGCGGATCTTGTCGTCTTCCTGGATCTTGACCGCCGCCGGCTTGCCCGACACCTGCTTGCGCAGACGCAGGAAGCTCTCCGGCGCGGCGTCGTTGCTGAAGAAGGTCTTGAGCTGCTCGTTCGTGGAGCGGAGCTTGCGCGCCAGGCTGTGCCAGAGGCTCCAGTAGAGCTGCACCCCCAGCTCCGGGTTGCCCTCGATCATCGAGTCGAGCGCCTCGGCGTCCATCCTCAGGAGGTGGGTGGGCTGGGTCGCCACCACGTCGGAGGTGCGCTCGTGGCCGCCCACGAAGCTGCCCTCGCCAAATACGTTGCCCGGTTCGATGGCGCCGAGCACGAAGGTGCCGTAGGTGGTCGTGCGCTGGACCGCGACCTCCCCCTCCTCCAGCATGTAGAAGTCGCGCCCCGAGCTGCGGTGCCCGAAGATCAGGTTGCCCGCCTCGTGCGTCTCCTCCTCGGTGACCTGGGTGAGACGGAAGATCTGCTCGTCGGAGAAGTGGGCCCAGGGCTTCATCCGGCGCAGGCGAGCCGCGAGCTCGAGCTGGCCGCCGCGCTCCCTCCGCGCCGGAGTGGGCGCGTTGGGGTAGACGGCGCTCTGCAGGCCGGCCTCTTCCATGAAGCGCTCGCGGTGCCACTCCAGGCGGTCGAAGGCGGTGTGGATCTGCTCCTGCAGCTCCTTGAACACCTGCGACAGCTCGCGGTTGCCCCATCCGAGGATCTGCTTCAGGGTCTGGATCCGGCGGCGCAGGCGGCGGACCCCCTCCTCGTCCCCCTCGTTGAGGAGCAGGAAGGCATGGACCGTGGCGCGCAGCGCCGCCTCATACTGCTTGCGCTCGTACTCGGCCCGGCCCAGGCTCTCGGCGGTCTCGCGGTCGAACGGGTTGAACCGCAACGCCTGGCCGAATTCGTCCACCGCGCCGTCGAAGTCCTTGCGCCGGAACATCAGCCTGCCGTGGAGCTTGTGGCTCGACGGATTGGCCAGCCCCTTGGCCTTGGCGACTTCCAGGCACTCCACGGCGCGGGCGGTCTCCCCCTTCTCGGAGTAGAGGTGGGCCAGCCCCACGAAGTGGGCCGCGTCGATGGCGTTGCGCCGGAACCCCTCGCGAAGCCGGTCGCGGACGCTCTGCGACCCTCCCCCCTGCTCCCGCTGCCGGGCGCGAATCTCGGCGAGCGCCAGCTTGACGCTGAGGTTCTTCGGATCGAGGCGCAGCGCCAGCAGCAGCAGGTCCGACGCCTGGCCGTGCTGACCGCGCTCCTGGAACCGTCCGGCCAGCCGGATCAGCTCCTGAACGTCCGCGTGAGAGTGAGGATCGCTCATGCAGCTTCCTTTTGAAGGCAAGCGCCGAGTGTAGCACGCCCCGGGGACTTGCCTCCATGGATCTTCTTATGTAGATTGAAGAATACTTTGGACCCGCACGGCGCTGTTCGGAGGCTGGCATGAAGGCGGTCCGCCGCGAGATCTCCTACACCCTGGGCCGGGCTCTTGCCCTGTGCCGGGAGGGGAACTGGAACGAGGGGCTCTTCTACCTGGGCCAGTTGGTGGAGTCGGGGGAGCCCGGCTCGGCGATGCCCGGCCTCTTCTACTCCTACCTGGGGTATGGGATCGCCCGCTGCCAGGGGAAGGTCAAGGAGGGCCGCAAGCTCTGCGAGCACTCGGTGAAGGTGGAGTTCTATGAGGCCGAGAACTACCTGAACCTGGCGCGCACCTGCCTGCTGGGCAGGGACAAGCCCGGCGCGATCCGGGCGGTCCGCCGCGGGCTCAAGGTCGATCCCCAGAGCCTGGAGCTGCTGGCGCTCTACCGCGAGCTCGGCATCCGGCAGGAGCCGGTGATCGCGTTCCTGTCCCGGCAGAACCCGTTCAACATGCTGCTCGGCCGGATCCGGTCGGCTTTCCGCCGCTAGCCCTGAAAAACGAAAGCCGGACCGTTGCCGGCCCGGCTTCTCGTTCCCGCACCCTGCTCCCTCCCCCCCGCACAGGCGGGGGAGAGGGTTGGGGAGAGGGGGGATGGGATCAATTCTCGGTGCCTGCCGCTCCACCGCCCAGGCCCGCGGCGGCAGCGCCGGAGCCGCTCATGTCCTCGAACACGATACCGAGGTTCTGGGCGCCGTTGTCGCGGCAGATGTCCATGAACTGGGCGACCCGGTCGTACTCCAGTTCGCCGTCCGCGGCGAAGAAGATCACCTTGGACGAGCGGCCGGTCAGCACCTCGCGGAGCTTGGCCGGGAAGTCGGCCATGGACATCATCTGCTTGTTGATCCAGGGCCGCCCATCCGCGTCGAGGCGGACGATCACCTGGTTCGAATCCTGGGGGACCGGAGCAGCAGTCTCCACCTTGGGCGGGACCTGGACCGAGTACCCCACCTGCACAATGGGCGTGATGATCATGAAGATGATCAGCAGCACGAGCACCACGTCCACGAGCGGTGTGATGTTGATGTCGCTCTTCGGACCCCCGCTTCCTCCGACGTTCATCGCCATGTGAGATACCTCCGGCCAGGCCTCAGGCCTCGCCTTCTCTCTCGGTGATCAGGCCGACCCGGGTGAAGCCGGCCTCGTTGAGGAGCCGCATGACCCTGCGGACCTCCTTGTACTTCAGACGCTTGTCCCCCTTGACCACAACCTCGCGATCGGGATTCTGGCCGTGGATCTCATCCAGCATGGCCTGGAGGTTGTTCTCCGGAACCCAGTTCTGGCCGATGAAGACGCTGCCGTCGGCCTTGACGGAGACCTCGAGCTGCTTGTCGTTCTCGGGCATCTGCTCGGGGCGCGCCGTCTCCGGCAGGGCCACGTCCACACCCTTCTGGAGCATGGGCGTGACCACCATGAAGATGATCAGGAGCACGAGGCAGACGTCCACCAGCGGCGTGACGTTGATATCGCTCCGGACCTCCGGAGCTTCCATCGTGTGTTTGCGCCCCAGTTTAAGCAGCATTGCTCTTCTGCTTCTTCATGAAAAAGTCGAGCAGCTCGGAAGACGAGTTGGACATCTCGACCTGGAGGCGCTCGAGCCGGTTGGTGAAGTAGTTGAACATCCAGGCGGCCGGGATGGCCACGAACAGACCGAGCGCCGTGGCGACGAGCGCCTCGGCGATACCGGCGGAGACGGCGCCGATGCCGCCCGAGCCGGTGAGGGCCATGCCGCGGAACGCGTTGATAATGCCGATTACGGTACCGAACAGGCCGATGAAGGGGGCGGTCGTCGCGATGGTCGCCAGGCTGCCGATGCCCTTCTTGAAGTCGGACACGGTGAGCAGGATGGAGCGCTCGACGGCACGGCCCGCGGCCTCGACGACCTCAAGATCGCTGAGCGGGCTGGTGCCGTGCTCGAACTGGAATGACTGCAGGCCGGCGCTGACCACACGCGCCAGGTGGCTGCCGGGGTACTTGTTGGCGGCGTCGATCACCGCCTGCGGCCGGTCGTGCTTCAGGTGCTCGGTGGCCAGCTTGGCGAAGGCGAGCGACTGCTTCTGCGCCTTGCGAAAGACCAGGACCCGCTCCACGGAAATGTAGAGCGACCAGACCGACAGGATCGCCAGAATGATGATCACGCCCTTGGCTATGATCGTCATCTCCTCCCAAAGTGCTACGGGACTGAAGTCCATACCTTTCTTCTCCTTTGTGCCAGCGCGCGCGGCGCCTACTGCATGGTGAAGTTGACGGTTAGCGTATAGTAGACCTTGACCGGCCTGTTCTGCAGGGTGGCCGGCTTGAACTTCCACCTCTCGACGGCGTCCAGCGCTGCCTTGTCAAGGCCCATGGGCAGACCCTTGAGGACGCGCGCGTTCACTACATTGCCGCGCTCGTCGATGATCGCCTCGACGATCACCACGCCCGTGACCCGGGCCTTGCGCGCCAGCTCGGTATAGACCGGCGGAGAGCCGGAGACCTTCTCGGGCCGCGTCACCGCGCCGCCCACTCGCAGGGGCTCGTCGTTGACGACGCCACCCTCGACGCCGCCCACGACGCCGCCGGGGACTCCGCCCACGACACCACCTACCACACCACCTACCACACCGCCGGCCACGCCGCCTTCGACGCCGCCCTCCACGCCGCCCTCGACGCCGACGAAGTCCTCGGACGGACCCGGCTCGGGGATGTTCTCAGGCACCTCGACCGGCTGCACCGGCTCGGTCGGACGGACGATGGGGACCTCCTTCGGCACCTCCACCTGCGGCGTCGGCTTAGCGGCCGGCGGCGGCGGCGGCGGTGGAGGCGGCGGCGGAGGCGGCGGCGCCGCCGCGCTGAAGAAGATGACGTTGATCGGCGGCTCGGGCACCGGATCCACCTGCCAGTAGTTGGCGAACAGGAACGCGCCTCCCGCCGCCAGGTGGATCAGGATGGCGAGCGGCAGGACGATGAAGCGGATGATCCCGCTCTTCTTCTTCCTCTTCGCGTCCAGCTCAAGCAAGGAGTCTTCGAACATGGTTCCACCTAGCTTTCTAGCTTTCGGTCGTCTTGGCCTCTTGGGCCTTCTTCTTTTCCTCGTCCTGGATTTTCTTGCGCAGGGCCTTCGCCTTCTCAACCCACTGGTTGGCCTGGGCGATGTACTCCTGCTTCTTGGCCTCGTCGGTCTGTATCTTGGCCTTCTCCCGGAACAGGAGATTGTAATAGACCATGGCCTCGAAATACTCGGGATTGATCTCGAGCGCCTGCTGCATGCCGGCGAGGGCCCGGTCGATGTCCTTCTCCCGCTCCTCCGCCGGCATCGTCATGGCCGCGCCGTGGAAGTGCCTGTCCCAGGACTTCACGCCGAGGGTGTAGAGGGCCTCGGCCTTGGCCTGGCCGCGGGGGAGCTGGTTGGCCACCTGGATGGCCTCCGGCTCGCGCCCGGCCTCGATCAGGAGGCGGATCCGCGAGGCCTGGAGGTTGGTGTTGTCCGGGTTCTCCCTGGACTGCTGCTCCAGGTACGCCAGCGCCTTGTCGTACTGCTTGGAGTTGACGTAGGTGGAGATCAGGTAGTCCCGGACCTTCTCGTCGTCCGGATAGTCCTTGAGATAGTTCTCGAAACCCGTGATGGCCAGGTTCCCCATCTCGCGGTTCGCCTTGCTGTTGTCGCCCGGCTTGTAGAGGGTGAGGGCGCTCAGGCCCACCGACCGCCAGGCGAAGGTCGCGGTCGGATCGAGCTCCAGCCCCCGCTGGAACTGGCCGAGCGCCTGCCGGTACGACTCGTTGGCGTAATACTCGTTGCCCTTCTTCATCTCGACGCGCGCCCGCACCTTGTGGCATCCCCCCAGGAACGGGGTCAACAACAGAAGAGCGAGAAGAACGGGAATCGGTCTTTTCATCAGTCACCTCTTCGCCACATTAGATGGGGCCACCTCCGATTTGGTTCCCGGCGGCGGCGCGGCGTTTTCTCGCAACGGACTTCTGCAACGGACAGGGCAGGTCGGGCAGGAGCCCCACCGCCGGTCTCAGGGTGAGATCCCCGGCGGGCTCCACCTGCGAAGCTAGCAGGAACCGTGCCGGGCGCATCGATCAAGCCGGATGCTTCCCCACCTGCATTTTTCAGACAACCGCCCCGGGGACAGGAGCCGGATTCACCGCCCCCTCTCCCCGCGACACGACGACAGCCGCGGCCAGGTCCCCCGTCACATTCAGCGTGGTCCGACACATGTCCAGGAACCGGTCCACCCCGAGGATGAGGCCGATCCCTTCCACCGGAACCCCGACCAGGCCGAGGATGAGCGCCACCACCGGGATCGACCCGGCGGGGACGCCGGCCGTGCCGATGCCCCCGAGGATGCAGATCAGCACCACCGTGATCTGCTCCCCGATCGACAGAGGCACGCCGTAGAACTGAGCCAGGAACAGCACCGTCACTCCCTCGAACAGCGCCGTCCCGTTCTGATTCATGGTGGAGCCGATGGTCAGGACGAACCGGCTCACGGAGGGTGGGAGATGCAGGTTCTCCTCGGCCACCTTGAGGGCGGTCGGGAGGGTGGCGTTGCTCGACGCGGTGGAGAAGGCCGTGATCATGGCCGCCTCGATGCCGCGGAAGAACACCACGGGGCTCATGCCGCCCAGCAGGCGGACGGCGAGCGAGTAGACGACGAACTGGTGGATGGCCAGGGCGAGCACCACCACGCCGACGTACAGGGCGAGCTGCTGCAGGATCTCGTAGCCGAGCTCGGCCGTGAGGGTGAAGAGCAGCGCGGCCACGCCGATCGGGGCCAGAGAGATCACCCACCCGATCAGCCACATGGTGACGTCGTAGAGGCCCTGGATCGCATCCTGGAGGCGGGCCGTGGCGTCGGTGCGGACGATGGCCAGGGCGATCCCGAACATCAGGGAGAAGAACATCACCCCGAGCATGTCCCCCTCGGCCGCGGACTTGACCGGGTTGTTGGGGACGATCTGGATCAGCAGGTCGATGCCCGTCTTGGGGGCGGTGGCCGAGGTCAGGGTCGAGGCGCGCTCGGCGGCCCCCGCGGTCAGCCGGGCCTTGAGCTCGGGCGAGATGCCGGTCCCGGGCTCCAGGACGTTGACCAGGGTGACGCCGATCAGCACGGCGATGGCCGAGACGAGGACGGTATAGAGGAGGGTCTTCAGTCCGATACGCCCGAGCCGCCGGGGATCGCCCATCTCCACCACCCCGAGGATCAGGGCGGAGAAGATCAGCGGCACGACCAGCATGAACAGGAGGCGCAGGAAGATCTGCCCGACCGGGCCGGAAACCAGGCGGATGAACCGCTCGAGCCCGGGTGCGATGCCGGTGTCCGTGGCAAGGAGCAGGTGCGCGACAATGCCCGCCACGGCGCCGACCAGGCCGCCGATCAGGATACGCGTGTGAAGCGGGAGGCGTCGTCTCGCCATGCGCAAGGGGGGGATCTTAGAGGAAGAACGCCTCGGACGCAAAGCCCCGTTGCCTGGGAAGACACCTCCATGTCATGCTCCCGCCGCATTCCTGACCGAGCCGGCCCGGCTCTTCGAGACGAGAGAGAGGAGGCCCATCCTGCTCCGAGGACTTTTCAAGACCAAGTCGCTCAACGCGATCATGGCATCCGCCGAGGCGTCCGAGCACACCCTGCGGCGCTCGCTGGGCGCGCTCCAGCTCACGCTCCTGGGCATCGGCGCGATCATCGGCGCCGGCATCTTCTCCACGGTCGGCACGGCCGCGGCCGGGGGCGCCGACCATCCCGGAGCGGGGCCGGCGCTGATCGTCTCCTTCATCATCACCGCCGTCACCTGCGGCTTCGCGGCCCTCTGCTACGCGGAGCTCGCCTCGATGGTGCCGGTCTCCGGGTCGGCCTATACCTACTCCTACGCCACCCTGGGCGAGCTCGTCGGCTGGATCATCGGCTGGGACCTCATCATCGAGTACGCCGTGGGCAACGTGGCCGTGGCCATCTCCTGGTCGGGCTACTTCCAGGAGCTGCTGCGGGGGATCGGGATCGAATGGCCCCTCTGGCTGGGGACCGACTACCGGACCGCGGTGCAGGCCGCCGGGCAGGTGGCCGAGGCCCGCGCCGGCGGCTCGGATCTGGAGGCGATCGGCGTCGTGGTCCAGCGCGCCGCCCAGGCCATGGAGCAGGCCCCGAGCTTCCTCGGCTTTCCCGTGGTCTTCAACCTGCCGGCCTTCCTGATCGTCATGGCCATCACCTGCGTCCTGGTCGTCGGCATCCGGGAGAGCGCCTGGTTCAACTCCTCGATGGTGGTCCTCAAGCTCGCCATCATCGGCTTCTTCGTCATCTTCGGGGCCTTCTACATCGACCCCTCGAACTGGACCCCGTTCGCGCCCAACGGCTTCGTCGGCATCTCCTCGGCCGCGGCCATCATCTTCTTCGCCTACATCGGCTTCGACGCCGTGTCTACGGCCGCGGAGGAGACGCGCAACCCCAAACGGGACATGCCGATCGCCATCATCGCCAGCCTGGTGGTCTGCACGGTCATCTACATCCTCGTGGCGATCGTCCTGACCGGCATGCTTCCCTGGACCCAGCTCGGCACGGCCGAGCCGCTGGCCACGGCCTTTTCCGCCCGGGGCATGGTCTGGCCGGCCCTGATCATCGCGCTCGGAGCGGTCTTCGCCACCACCTCCGTGCTGCTCGTCTTTCAGTTCGGCCAGCCGCGCATCTTCTTCTCCATGGCGCGCGACGGCCTGCTCCCCTCCTGGGCGGCCAAGGTCCACCCGCGCTTCCGCACCCCCCACATCACGACCTGGATCACCGGCATCGCGGTGGCGTTCTTCTCCGGCATCGCCAACATCAACGAGGTCGTGGAGCTGACCAACATCGGCACCCTGTTCGCCTTCCTTCTGGTCTGCATCGGGGTGATCGTGCTGCGCTACAAGGAGCCCGACCGGCCGCGGCCGTTCCGGGTGCCTGGCGGGGCGTGGCTGGTACCGATGCTGGGCGCCCTCTCCTGCCTCTTCCTCATGTTCTACCTGCCCCCCGCCTCCTGGTGGCGGTTCATCGGCTGGCTCGTCCTCGGCATGGCGGTCTACTTCTGGTACGGCTACGGCCACAGCGTGGTGGGGAGGGAGTCCGGACGGCCGGTGACGGGTCCCGGGCAGAAGCTTTCGGCGTTCGGCTTCCTGCTCGCCGGCATCGGGCTGTTCCTGATCCCCCATGACGCCGGGCTCGGGCAGCTCCTCGCCGAAGCCTCGGACGCGGCTCATGCGGACCATGGCCGGGCCCTGTTCGGCCTGCTCCTGATCGTGGGCGGGCTCCTTGCCGGGGTGATGGGGACGCTGATGGGACGGAGAGATCCGGGATGAGCCTGGGGCTGCTCGCCCTCGTGTTCCTGGTGCTGCTGACGCTCGCCTACCGCCTCTATGGCGGCTGGGTGGCGCGCCAGTTCGTCATCGACGACAGCCGGGTGACCCCGGCGCACCGGCTGAACGACGGGGTCGACTTCGTCCCCACCCGGCCTTTCTACCTCTTCGCCCAGCACTTTTCGGCGATCGCCGCGGCTGGTCCCATCGCCGGTCCGATCATCGCCTGCCAAGCGTTCGGCTGGCTCCCCTGCCTGCTCTGGATCGGGCTGGGGGTGGTGCTGATCGGCGCGGTCCACGACTTCTCCAGCCTGACCGCGTCGGTGCGGCACGGCGCCACCTCGATCGCCGAGATCACGGGCGAGCACCTGGGCCGCAGGGCCGGCCTGGCCATGATGGCCTTCATCTGGATCGCCCTGATCTACGTGATCGTGGCCTTCACCGACATCACGGCCCGCACTTTCATCGTCGGCACCGACGAGCTGGCCGCGGCCGGGACGTTCGACTTCCATCCGGGCGGAGCCGTGGCCGCGGCGAGCGTTCTCTATCTATTGCTGTCGCTGGTCCTGGGGGTGGTCCAGAAGGTCTGGAACCCGCCCCTCTGGCTGGTGACGGTGCTCTTCGTGCCCGCGAGCTTCGCCTCAGCCTGGTTCGGGACGCACCTGGGCGATGCCTTCCAGCTCGACGCGGGCTCGTGGTCCATGGCGATCCTGGTCTACTGCGCGGTGGCGTCGCTCCTCCCCATCTGGCTGCTGCTCCAGCCGCGCGGCTATCTCGGCGGGTTCATCCTCTACACGGCCCTTGCCCTGGGGGTGATCGGGATCTTCTTCGGCGGCTACGAGGTGAGGCAGCCGGCGTTCAAGGGCTGGGACATGGGCGGGATGACCGGGACGCTCTTCCCCTTCCTCTTCGTGACCATTGCCTGCGGGGCCTGCTCGGGCTTCCACGGCCTGGTCTGCTCGGGCACGACCGCGAAGCAGGTGGACCGGGAGTCGCACCTCCAGCCCGTGGGCTACGGAGCGATGCTGGCCGAGGGCTTCGTGGCCCTGATCGCGCTGGTGACGATCATGATCCTGCTGCCGGACCAGGCCAAGGGCTTGGCGCCGGGCACGGTCTACGGCAACGGCATCGGCAACTTCCTGGCCCTGCTGATCGGTAAGGAGAACCTCCCCTTCGCCATCACTTTCGGAGCCATGGCTTTCTCGACCTTCGTCTTCGACACGCTGGACGTCTCGACCCGCCTGGGCCGGTACCTGCTCCAGGAGCTGTTGGGGATGAAGGGCAAGGCCGGCGCGGTCCTGGGGACGCTGCTGACCGTGGCGGCGCCGATGCTCCTCCTGGCCTTCGCAGGGGAGGGGATGTGGCAGAAGTTCTGGACTCTCTTCGGAGCCTCGAACCAGCTCCTCGCCGCGCTGACCCTTCTGGCCGTGACGGTCTGGCTCCACCAGGCGCGGAAGCGGATCGCCTTCACCCTATACCCCATGATCTTCGTCCTGACGATCACGCTCTGGGCCCTGGGCAAGCTGACCTGGTCGAACCTGGCCGCCACCAAGGGCTTCGACGTCGAGCTCCTCAACGGCGTGGCCGCCCTGCTGCTGATCCTGCTCGCCCTCTACCTGGCCGTGTCGGCGCTGCTCAAGCTGCGCGGGGAGGGGAGGGGGGCGGCGGTTTCCGCAGGGGTGACGGGGGTCTGATCGGCGGAACCCGAGCCGGGAGACTCCCCCACGGGGAAGCGTCTCCCAGGATCGTAGCGTTGCTACTCCGCCACGTTGAACGTGCTCTCGATGAAAGTCCGGTTCCCGTTCTCCCCGAGGGTGCCGATGCCCAGGACGTACTCGGATCCCGCGACCAGCCAGCCGGCCGGCGGGCTGAAGCTGGTGGCGGTATCCGGGAGGTTGACCTCCAGCACGAGCTCCAGGTCCTCCTGCTCCAGCTCCAGAAAGTAGCCCTCCACCCCGGCGACAGGATCCCACTCGATGACCAGGCCGGCAGCGGGCACCGTCGCCCCTTCGGCCGGGAAGGTGACGTGCGCGGGGTCCGGGAAGTCGTGGGAAAGCTCCGCTCTCGCCCGCATCTCCTCGCCGTCGAAGGTCACGCCGATGATCCGGTAGTTCCCCTCCGGATAGGCGGCGAGGACCGCCGCCGGGCTCGGCTCGGGCGACTCGAGCAGGATCTCGCGGGCTCCGAGGCTCTTCCGGTTGTTCGAATCGAAGCGCCCGATCCGCCTTCCGGTGGGCGCGATGATCAGCAGGCTCGCCAGACCGCTCTCTTCGGTCTTGACGAAGATCACGGCCTCGGCATCATCGTCGGTCACGTTTCGCTCGAGGTGGATCGCGGCGTCCTCAAACTCCTCGGCCCCCAGCGGGCCGGCACAGGCGACGAGCACCGGCAGGGCCATAGCCAGGGTGAAAGACATCTTTTTCATCTCGCTTCTCCTTTCATGGATGAGCCTGAAGCCATCCTAGGGAGGCGAGATGAGGAAGACGTGAGAGTCAGAAGGGGGATTGCCTAATGGTCTGTCACAGCACGATTGATGGAGGAGGATGATGTAGGGGAGGGGGCAAGCCCCAATACTGTCCTAGGAGGGGGCGCCGAAGGCCTCTCGCCCCCGGGGGCTTGTGGCGAGAGGCAAAATTCCGCGGGCGAGACGCTCCGATTCGCGGGCGGGACGCGCCAGGAGGCTGCCGTGACAGAGGACTAGAAGTGGAAAGAGATTCCGCTGCGGAGGGAGCGCCCGTAGCTCTCTGACTGGACCGGCCGGCGGGGATCGCCCGCGTACAGGCGCATGGGATCATCGGTGAGGTTCAGCGCTTCGAGCCGCCAGCGCAGACCGGAGGCGAACGTGTAGGAGAGCGCGAGGTCGAGACGGCGCCGGTGGTCCCGGAAGAGGTCCTCCTCCCGGGTATCGCCCAGCTCTGTCACATAGGGGTCGGCCCAGGTGAAGGCCAACTCGCCAGCTAGACCGCGGCGCTCGTAGGACAGCGCCAGCCGGCCCATCCAGGGCACCTGGCCTGGCAAGCGCAGCCGCTTCTCGCCGTCGGCCGTCCACGCGAGCGGGCGGGTCCAGGTCGAGCTCGCCTCGACTCCAAAACCCTCCCCAGGCAGCCGCCAGCGCGCCAGGAGCTCGAAGCCCTGGAGTCTCCCCGTCTCCCCGTTTTCCGGGCGCGCCGAATCCCAGGTCTCGTCCCCGATCTCCACCTCGCCACGACGGATGAAGGTGAAGTCGGTCAGCTCCCGGTGGAAGACACCAATACCGAAGGACCGGCCGGGCCCTGGCCGCCAGTCGAGCCGCCCGTCCAGGTTCCAGGAGCGCGTCGCCCGCAGGTCCGCGTTGCCCTCCTCGATCTCCCGGTCCTCGGCGTCGACCCGGCGGTAGGGCACCAGGTCGAAGTAGTCGGGCCTGGCGAACCCGCGGGTGAGCGCGGCCTTCGCCTCGAGGCCCTGACGCAGCTCGAAGCCCGCGTGCAGCATGGGCAGCCACACGCCGTAGGATGTCTCCCCCCGCAGAGGGCGCAATCCGGTCGTCAGCTCGAATCCGCGGTAGTCGGACCAGGTGTGCTCGTAACGGATGCCGGGGAGCAGGGTCAGCCGGCCGATCCTCATCTCCGCCTGGACGTAGGACGCGGCCGTTCTCTCCGCGGCCCGGTAGTCGGCTGTCTCCTCGACGTCGGCCGGCTGCCCCGTCTGCCCGAGACTGTCCAGCAACCGTCGGGCGCGCTCCGGATCGATCATCGGCTCGCGCCCGGCCCAGTCGCGCAGGTAGATCTCCTCCCCGGGACGGAAGAGGGTCATCTGCACGTCCCGTTGCTTGCTCTTGTCCCGCACCTTGACCCCGGCCTTCAGGACATTCCGAGACAGGTCCAGGGCGGCGAACAGGTTGCGCTCGCGGGTGTCGTTGTCCTCGACGCCGATCTTGTCGAGCAGGAAGAGGGCAGGATCATCCTCGAATTCGACGCCCTCCTGGACGAAGCTGGTGTCCACCCGGTCCGGCTCGCGCTCGACCGCCGCGTTGTAGCCGACGGAGGCTTCGAGGAGAGCGGGGCCGAGCAGACGGCTGCCATTGGCCGAGACGGCCAGCAGCTCGCGCCAGAGCTCCGCGTCCTTGAGCTCGCGCTCGATCAGGTCTTCTTCGAAGTCGTCCTTGACGCGGCGGCGCAGCTCCCGGGTGCGCTCGCGGCTGAAGAGGCCGCGCAGCACGAGGGCGGAGCTCTCTGAGGGAGCCAGGTCGAACGTGGCCAGGGCTCCCAGACGCTCGCGGTCCAGGGTTGTATCCCGCGTCTCAGAGCGGTCGAGCCCTTCGTCGCCCCAATCGGCCTGGAAGCCGTCCACATCCCGCTCGGCGCTCTCGGCCGTGACGGCTCCCAGCATTCCAAGGCTCCCCTTCAGCAGCCGGCGACCGAACGCCATGTCTCCGCCGTAAAGAGGGCCGCCGGACGCAGCCCCTCCCCTCAGCTCCAGCGTGCTCAATCCCGATTCCGGAGCGCGGCGGGTGACCAGGTCGACGGTGCCGCCGATCGCGTCGGCGTCCCGGTCGGGAGTGAGGGTCTTGGAGACGGCCACCTCTTCGAGGAGGTGCGCGGGGATCAGGGAGAGGCCGGCGCTCCGCGCCTCGCCGTCCGGAGAGGGCAGGCGCTCGCCGTCCAGGGTGGTGGCCACGAGGCGCGCCTCGGCTCCCCGCACGAGCACCCGGTCCATTTCGCCGAGATCACCCTCGACGACCACGCCCGGCAGGCGAGCGGCCGCCTCGACAGCGCTCGCCGCCTCGGGCGCCTCTTCCCGCTCGATCACGCCCGGGCGGGCGGTCTCCTGGACCGTGATGGTGTCGACGAAGGTCGCCTCCGGCTCTCCTGCCAGCAGGAGCAACAGGATTGCCGCGGCCAGAGGGGACGCCATGCCATCTCCTTTCAAGGAAGAGTCATAGCTTCTGAACATGAGAATACGATGAAGACGGAGGGGCCGCCATCCTCATCCAACCTTCATCTTGCGCCTCTACGCTGGCTCCATGATGATGGCGAGGACACCGAAGAGGAGATTGGTGAGACCATGAAATTGCTGGTCGTCGAAGACTCCGAGCGCTTGCGCCGCTCCCTGGGCCAGGGACTGCAGCGGGCCGGCTTCGCCGTGGACCTCACCGCGGACGGCCGCGAAGGCCTCGCCTACGCCGCGTTCAACGACTACGACGTCATCATCCTGGACCTGATGCTGCCGGAGGTGGACGGCCTGACCGTGCTGAAGACCCTGCGGCGTCAGGGCAAGAGCACGCACGTCCTCATCCTCTCGGCCAAGGACCAGGTGGAAGACCGCATCCGCGGCCTGGAGCTGGGGGCCGACGACTACCTCATCAAGCCGTTCTCCTTCGACGAGCTGTGCGCCCGGGTGCGGGCGCTGATCCGGCGCCGCTACGAGAGCAAGGACCCCGTCCTCCGCGTGGGTGGCCTCGAGATCGACACGGCACGGCAGCTCGCCTCGCGGGACGGCAAGCCGCTGCCGCTCACTCCGGCCGAGTATGCCCTGCTCGAGATGCTCGTGATGCGGCGCGGCCGGGTGGTCACCCGCGAGCAGATCCTCGACCACCTTTACGACAGCGCGTCCGAGGTCGCGAGCAACGTGATCGAAGTGCTGGTCTGCTCGCTGCGGAAGAAGGTCCAGCCCGAGGGCGCTCCTCCCGTGATCGTGACCCGCCGCGGCCGCGGTTATTTAATAGAAGCGCTCATCGAGACGGACCGGCAATGACCTCCATCCGCCGGCGCCTGATCGTTTCTCTGCTCGGAGGCTCGGGCCTGCTGGTGCTGGCCGTGGGCTTGGTCGCGAGCACGATCGTCGCCCGGCGGCTGCGCCAGGAATTCGATCATTCGCTGCTTTCCAAGGCGCGCGCCCTGGTCACCCTCACCGCGCAGCACCGAGGCGAGGTGGAGATCGATTTCGCTGATGAGTTCATGCCCGAGTTCGAGGCGCCGAGCCGGCCCGAGTACTTCCAGCTCTGGCTCGGCGACGGCGCCGTGATCGAACGGTCGCGCTCGCTCGGAGAGCGTGACCTTCCTCTTTCCAGAAACCTTTCCAGCGCACCGGTCTACCGCGACCTGCGGCTGCCCGACGGCCGGCCCGGGCGCCTGGTCGAGATCGCTTTCGTGCCGCAGGTCGAGGACGACGAGGAGTGGACCGAGACCGCGCTCGATCCCAAGTCCCCCGGTGCCTTGCGCTCGGCCGTGATGGGAGTGGCGCGAGGGCGCGAGCCGCTCGACGCGCTGATCCGCTCCCTCTACGCCGCCACGCTCGGAACCGTGGCGCTGCTGATGGCCGGAATCGCCCTCCTCGTCCATTTCGCGGTCCGGAAAGGGCTGGCTCCGCTCCGGGAGATCGGGCTCCAGGTCCAGGCCCTGGATGCCGAGCGCCTGGACACCCGCGTGACGGTAGGGCAGCCCGTGCGCGAGCTGGCGCCGGTCGTCGAGCAGCTCAACGCCCTGCTCGCCCGGCTGGAGTCGGCCTTCGAGCGCGAGCGCCGTTTCTCCAGCGATGTCGCCCACGAGCTGCGCACCCCTGTTGCCGAGTTGAGGAACCTGGCCGAGGTCGGGGTGCGATGGCCGGAGGACCGCGACGCGACCCGGGCTTTCTTCCAGGACGCCGGGCAGATCGCCCTGCAGATGGAGCGCACCGTGGCCACCCTGCTCGCGCTCGCCCGCTGCGAAGGGGGGCTCGAGCGGACCCAGCGTCAAGAGCTCGCGGTTCCCGAGCTGCTCGCCGAGGCCTGGGCTCCCCTCGCCCCGCAGGCAGAGGCCCGCGAGCTGCGTCTGGATCTCTCCGCGTCTCCGGTCGCCATCATCTCCGACCGCGAGAAGCTGCGCCTGATTCTGGACAACCTGCTGGCCAACGCCGTGGCCTACAGCCCGGCCGGGAGCACCGTGGCCTGCACGGCTCAAGCGGAGAACGGCACACTGGAGATCCGCGTCTCCAACCCGGCTCCGCACCTCGCGCCCGCGGACCTCCCCCACCTCTTCGAACGCTTCTGGCGCAAGGACGCGGCCCGCACGAACGGCCAGCACGCCGGCCTCGGTCTGGCCCTGGCCCGCTCCTTCGCCACCCTTCTGGGCTTCGATTTGACAGCCCGCCTCGGTCCCCGGCAGCAGCTCGAGCTGCGCCTCACGGGACCCGTCGGAACCGATCCCCCGGGCAGCAGATAGCTGCATCCGATCCTTCCCGCAATCGAACCAGAAAGGAGAACTGGTATGAGAATCCGTGTATCCCTGGCCCTCGCCCTGCTCGTCCTGGTGCCCGCTCTCGCCGGAGCCCAGACGGGCAGCTTCGACCTCGGGGTGCGCCCCGTTCTCCTGCTCGGCGATGGCACGCCGGCCAACGACATCCCCGGCTACGGTGTCTTCGGCCACTACCGGCTGAGCGACCGCTGGCGCCTCGGCTTCGCGGTGGACCGGGCCGAGTACGACTTCGAGACACCAGCGAAGATCCTCGGTCTCGAGCAGAGCCGGGACGAGTCGGCGATCGATTCGCTGGCCGAATCCACGACCGTCAGCGCCTGGCTGGAGCGCGCCTTCCCCCGTCCCAGCGGGCGGTCCGAGTGGTTCCTGGGCGCCGGCCTGGGCTTCGCTTCGATCGACGTTCCGGACGCCAGCGGTCCGCTGCAGAACGGCGGACGCTTCGACATCCACACCGAGGCTGATTCCGAGGTCGTGGTCCAGCTCCTGGCGGGCATTCGGCGCCAGCTCGGACAGCGCTGGGCGCTCGAGTTCGCGCTGCGGGGCCAGCAGCACTTCGCCGACTGGACGGTGACCGACAGCGTCTCCGGCCGCACCGGCTCGATCGACGACTACACGACCCATGGCGGCCACCTGGGGCTGAGCTTTCGGTTCTAGGCCTGCGGCCTACAGCACTCCCCCCTCGGGCCAGCGGCTCCAGTGGGTGTTGGGCTTGCGGCGAGGTTTATAGAGGGTGACGTCGCCGGTCTCCAGCACGCGAGCGAGGGCCTGGAAGGTCGGGCTCTCGCCCGGCGTGTCCCCTTCGGAGATGTCCGGATGGCTCCACTCGTCCAGCCGGAAGATCTGCGGCAGATCCTCCGGCACGCGGGCTCGGACTTCCTCATCCGTCGCCAGTAGCAGGTCCCGGTGCTCGGGCAGGAGCCCGCGGAGCAGCTCGAAGCCCTGGAGGTCGGGCGGCACCTCCAGCACGACCTGCCGTTTCAGGTAGTGCTCCGGCTCCCGGGGAAGGGGGATCAGAGAGCCGCGGACCCGGAGGTCCGTGGCCCCGCGCTGGACGGTCATGCCGTCCTCCTCGAACAGCGGACCGGAGTCGCCGTCGCTCACCGGACGCAGGGTGTCCTCGGGGCTGATCCCCGGCGGGCGCCGGAGGCAGTTGCCGAAGCAGTAGAGAGCGTCGTCGATGCCGCCCGTCCCGCCCATGTGCGAGTTGAACCCAAGCACCTCGATCACGATCGCCCACCGTTCCGAATCCCGGAAGAGAGTCAGCCGGGTATCCGCCGGGTACACATAAGCGTTGTCGAGAATGGGGAAGGTATAGGCCGATGCGCAGCGGTCCAGTTGCTCCAGAATCTCAACGGCTGAGTAGGCGGCGGTAGGCATGACGGCTGCGCATCCTACCATCGCCGCCTGTCTATATTCAGTGGCGATGCTCGGGCAGCGCCTCTCCGATGCAGCCGGACCAGTCCATCTTCCCTTCCTCGAACGCCCGCCAGCCGGTCACGACCACCCTGGTCCCGGCCTCGGCCCGGCAGGTGAAGGCCACGGCCGCCTGCTCCGCGGTCGCGGCCAAGCGCGGATAGACTCCCTGGGGAGCCCCCGTGCCCGGCGCGCTCCAGGTCCCGGACCCGGGGTCGCGGACGCGGAAGAGGATCGGATGCGAGCCGCCGGTATCTTCGTAGAGCACGGCGACGCGGCCATCCGGCAGCGTGCCGATCTCGGGATGCTTGACCGTCGTCCCCAGCGCCACCGGCGAGCGGGGGGCGAAGGCCGCGCCGCGGTCCGGGGAGGCGGTCACGTAGACGCCCGGCCCCTCCGGACCTCCGGCGGTGAACCAGGCCGCCCACAGCTTGCCATCCCGGTCCTCCGTCAGCCGCGCACCGGTGTGCGGGCAGCCCTGGAGGACCCAGCGGTCGTCGGAGAGCATGGCGCTCCTGGCAAACCCGCCGTCGCCGAAAGCATGGAGCACGCGGATGTCCCGCACCTCCCCCTCGCCGAGAGCGCGGTAGGCGAGCCAGAGGCCGCCTTGGCTGCCGGCGAGGAGCGCGGTGCCGCAGCATTCGCAGGTCCGCGGGTCTACGGTCTGGGCGGCGGTGAAGGTCCGGCCGTCCGTAGTGGCCGCGGTCTGCAGTCCCATGTGCCCCGAGCGGTTGTCGAGCCAGGCGAAGACCACGCTTCCCGTGGGCGTCAGGGCCGAAGAGAGGTAGGAGTGGGAGCCGTCGCGCGGCTCGTGGAGGAGCCGGGCCTCACCCCAGGTCCGGCCTGCGTCGTCCGAGCGCTGCACCCGGATCTCGCCCTTCCACTTGCCCGGCAGGGAGACGGGATAGGCGACGACGAGCCCGCCGCCGGGGAGAACCTCGACCGCGGGGTTCGTCTCGCCATGGGCCGAGACCTTCAGCCCGGGAGGCGAGACAGGGAACGGGCCGGCCGGAGAGCTCCCCAGCCGCCGGTAGACGACGGCTGCCCCCTCCGGCCGTTCTTCGACGTAGGCGACGTGAAGCCCGCCCTGCCCATCCCAGCGCAGGCCGGGGTCGCGGCCGGGGAAGGAGTCCCGGACGGGATCGTCTTTCCTGGCCGTCGGGGTTGACGAGGGGGCAGGCGGCTCCCCGCCGCATCCGAGCAGCGCGAGGAGCGCGAGGAGAAGGCTCGGCGGGAGGAGCCGCGAGGTTCTCACCAGCGGTACTCGATCCCGGCGAACACCGACGCCCCGTCGCCGGGGAGGAACTGGGCGGAGTCCCGCCCGCGGGCGTCCGCGATAACTCCTGTGGTGGCCGCGTAGGTCTCGTCCGTGAGGTTCTTGCCCTCGACGAAGGCGGCGAAGCCGCTGGCCGCGCGGTAACCCACCTTGAGGTTGAGGACCGTGTAGCCCTCCGCGAACAGGGTGTTGGCGTGGTCGACCGGGTAGGCGTCGGGCACCCATTCGACGTTGGGCCCGCCGTAGTAGCCGGACCCGGTCTCGTAGAGCAGCTCGGCGCGGGCGTAATGCTCGGGGATGCCGGCCAGCCGGTTGTCCCCGAAGGCGGGGTCGTCCGAGAAGGAGAAGCGGCTCCAGTTGTAGACCTGGCGCCAGAGCAGGCCGCGGCCGAGCCGGACCTCCAGGCCGGCCTCGATGCCGGTATGGAGGGTGCGGTCGGCGTTGATCGTCCCGAGCGGGTTGCCGATGGCATCGTTAAGGCTGAGCAGCTCGCCATCCAGCCGGGCGTGATAGACGACCAGGTCCCAGGCGGCGCGGCCCACCTTGCCGCGGGTACCGGCTTCCACGGTCGTGGCGGTCTGGGCGTCGAGCTGGAGAAGGCCGCTGCCGCCGAGGTTGGCCAACTCGCTGAACGAGGGAGGCTCGAAGCTGCGGCTGACGTTGGCGAAGATGGAGGCCGCGGACGTCACGTCCCACATCAGGCCGAGCTTGGGGCTGATCCCGTCGAACTCCTGGCTGTCGGTCTGATCGCCGTTGGTCAGAAAGCCGTCCTCGAAGTCGCGGACCGCGCGAGAGAGCTGCACGCCGGCCGAGAGGGTCAGCCCCGGCCGCAGCTCGTGGCGGTCCTCTGCGTAGAGGTCCAGGTTGAGCGACGTCGTCTCGCCCTCGGCCGTGCGCGCGCCGCGCCGGCCGGCCACGTTGACGAAGCGGTCGTCCTGGACCACGCCGAAGGCCGGGCTGAAGCCGGCGACGAAGACGTTTGGCCGCCCGCCGAGCTCCGCGGCGCGCTCGTAGCGCAGCTCGGCGCCGACGTCATTGGACCTCTGGTCGAGGACCTGGAAGATGGGATGGTCAAGGTGCTTGTAGGACCAGAAGGCGCCGAGGTCGAGACGACCGGCGGCGCCGGAGCGCAGGGTGGTGCGGTTGGAGAGGCGGAAGAGATCGAAGTCTCGCTTCTGATCGAGGGCCAGGTTGCCGGGCGCAGCCTGCGACGGGTCGGCTTCGAGCTGCGCCCGGGTCAGGCTGCCGGGCAGCTCCGAGTCGGTCTTGACGGCGGCGACGAAGAAGCGGGTCTCCCGGTCCCCGTCGAGCCGCCAGCCGACGTTGCCGAACAGGCGTTGCGTGCCCTGGTCGCTGTGGTCGCGGAATCCGTCCTGGGAGAAGTGCGTGAGGGTGGCGAAGGCGTCCATGCGGCCCCGGACGAGGCCGGAGCCGACCTGGCCGCGCAGATAGCCGAAGGCGCCGCTTTCGAGGCGGACCTGGGCCGGGCTGGCGCCGTAGCCGTTCTGCGAAACGTAGTTGATGGCTCCGCCCAGGGTCGAGGAGCCGTAGCGCAGGCCGTTCGCGCCGCGGTAGACCTCGATGTAGCGGGCGCTCAGCGGCTCGACGGCCTGGAAGTCGAAGCCTCCGTCCGCGAGGTTGAGAGGGATGCCGTCCTGGAGCAGCTTGATGCCGCGGCCGTGGAACGTGCGCTGCAGGCCGGAGCCGCGGATCGAGAGGCGCGCCTCCTCCGACCCGTAGCGCGGCTGGACGAAGACCCCGGGCGTGAAGTCCAGGGCATCCTTGAGGGTCGAGGCTCGGCCGCGCTTGTAGTCCTCGGCGTCGACCAGGGAGGCGCCGCCGGGGATCTCGGCGATCTCGCGGGCCGCGGCCTCGGGGCCGGGGAGCGTGAGCGAGGGCTCCTTCTTCTCGACGACGGTGATCTCATCCTCGTAGCGGGACTCGGGCTCTTCCTGTTCTTCTTCCGGCGTCTGGGCCGATGTCTGGGCGAAACCGGGGACGGCGATCAGGCACAACGAGAGACAACAGGCAAACGCCTGCCTGCGGGCAGACCACATACGTCTCCTCCTTCCGAGGGTCGCAGCGTTCGTTCGAGCGAAGTGCTAGACGATCGGAAGGGATCGCGGGGGAGGAGTCGCGGGGAGATGAGCGGGCGCGGCCGGCAGGGAGAGGGCGGCGGCGGTCACCCTCCCGGCCGGCTCCGCTCCGGGGCCGGCGAAGCGGGCGGCGTCCCGGATCCACCCCCGCAGATGAAGGCTCGCGAGCAGAGGGGTGGGATCAGGCCGGGGAGCGCTCTTCATCGAGCATCCGCCGTCCTTGTCGCAGTGGGCGCCGCGGGGGGCCGCGAGCTCGCAGAAGCAGTCGCCCTTCTTCATGCCGCAGGCGCAGGTGTGCGTCGCGGCGGAGAGGAGCAGGGACGCGGTCGGGATCATCCAGGCAAACAACAGGCAGAGCCCGGCCAGGCGGACCCGAAGGCGGGGACGATGAAGAGGAGAACTCATCGTGGAAACAGTGTAGCACTCCGGCTGTGTGTGGGAGCGCGTGGTATAAGAGCGATATGAGGCGCGCCGCGGGCTTGCTGTTCCTGGCTCTCGTCGCTTCGGGCGTGTTCTGGCCCGTCGCGGTGGCGTTCGCCTCCGACTGCTGTGACAAGCCCTCCACGGGCTGCGGCACGATGCCGGGCACCTTTTCCCTCTGCTGCTTCAATGCCCATTCGCCGCTCCCCACCTGGACGCGGACCGGCTTCGCGCTGATGCCGGCCTCGTTCGTCGAGGTGTTTTCGGAGGCCGTCTTCCTGCCCCCCGATCCCCTGGGCATCCTGCACGTCCCGCGACCGATCCCGACCTGAGTCGTCCATCTCGTCCGCGACATCTTGACGCTGTAGGAGGTCAGGTCATGAATCGACGTTTCATCGCCCTGCTGGCGGGGATCGGCATGCTCGTGCTTTCCTCCGTGGCCGGGGCCCAGGTACATCGGATCGAGCTCGACGTCACCGGCTATCTCTGCGGGCTCTGAGTGTACGGAATCAAGGCGGCCGTGCGCCGTCTCGAGTTCGCGCCCGACCCGAAGGAGATGAAGGTGATCCACATCGAAACCGGGCGGTTCGTCTTCCGTCCCAAGCAGGGCAGACCGGTCTCCCTCGCGGACCTTCAGGAGTCCGTGACCAGGGCAGGCTACGAAATCGAGCGCTCGCGCATCGCCGTCCAGGGCGTGCTCACCGAGGACGGGCGGCTCCGCGTTCCGGAGACGGGGCAGGTCTTCCTGCTGGCCGGCCGGAAAGCCGGGGACCTGCGGGCGAAGAGCGCCGCCGGCTCCACCGTGACGGCCGAGGGAGCGTGGGAGCTGCAGGAAGGGGAGCAGGCGATCCTCCTGGACGAGGCGGGGCCGGCGGAGGGTGATCCATGAGACGGCTCGCGCTATGGACCGCTCTCGTCCTCGCCGCCGGGCCGGTCCAGGCTGCGCCGATCCGGGGCAACACGGCCGGGACCGGGGTGTACCGGGGATGGGGGCTCCTGACCGGGATGGCTGTGGATTGGAAGTCCGAAGAGATGCGGACGCTGACCGCGTTCACCGAGCTGCGCTACACGCCGTCGACCCACTGGGTTCTCAGCCTCCAGGTTCCCTATGTGGAGGGCCGCCTGGCGAACGAGTCGACCTCCGGGATCGGGGACGTGGTGATCGCGGCCAGGCACCGCTTCTATCGCGCGGTCGGCCCGTGGCAGGACCGGCACGCCGCAGCCGAGGTGGGGGTCAAGCTGCCGACCGGGGCCACCGGCGAGCGGCTCGACCTCCGCCGCATCCAACCCGGGACCGGCTCCACGGATGTCTTCGTGGATCTGGTCTACCAGCAGGCCCGGAAGCGCTGGGGTCAGGCGGCGGACCTCCGCTACCAGCACAACACCGAAGGGGATGGCGAGCTGCGCTTCGGCGACGAGGCCCGTCTCAACGCGGGCGCGCAGTATGTGCTCCTGCCGCGCGTCTACACCGTGCCGGGACGCGAGCTCTTCGTCCTTCTGGAGGTTACCGCGCTGCGGAGAGAGAAGGACAGGTTCCGCGGCGCGGCCGTGCCCGGCACCGGCCGCAGCGAGCTGCTGCTCGCTCCCGGACTGCAGATCGTCGCGACCGAGCGGGCCTTCCTCGATCTCTCCGTGCAGCTCCCCATCTGGGACGATCTGGGCCGGGAAGAGCCGAGGAGCCGCTGGAATGGGCTGGTGCAGCTCCGGGTTCTGTTCTAAAGTGATCCGCGGCCCCGGCCGGGGCCGCGTCTTGCCTATGAAGATCCGCTCGATCGCCTCGTTGCTCCTCCTGCTGGTCGGGCTCGGCCTGTTCCTGGGTCCTCACCCCTGCCACGCCGCAGAGGAGACTCCGGCTCCGGAGCCGCAGGCTTCCTGCCATGAGGAGACCCCCGTCCCCGACAGCGAGGACTCGTCCGGCGAGCCCGACTGCTGTGGCAAGGGCCATCGCGGGTGCGAGATGGTCTGCCAGGCTGCGGCCGGCGTCCTCGCCGGATCTTCGGCGACCCTGAACCTGCAGTTCGAGCGGCTGGCCGCACCCTCGGTCCAGGGCGCTCTCCGCCTCTTCGTCCTCTCCATCGACCACGTGCCTCTGGCCTGACTTCCCATCCAGCCTCTGTGAATCGGGGCGGCGACGCCGCCTCGGGACAACGTGTCTGCGAGAAGGAGAAAGAGATGAGGAAGTGGTTTTCGGCGGCTGCAATCGTGCTGCTCTGCGGCATGCCCCTGGCCGCGCAGCATGAGCACGAACATCCAGCCCCGCCTCCCCAGGAGGAACAAGCCCAGGAGGAACAAGAAGAACATGAGGGACACGAGGCCGCTCCTCAGCAGGAGGACCACAGCCAGCACGAAATGCAGGATCAGCCCGGTATGGATCACGTGGGGCATGAGGCTGGTCATCAGATGCCGGGGATGTTCGGCCCCTATCCCATGAGCCGCGAGGCTTCGGGCACCGCCTGGCAGCCCGAGTCGGCGCCCCACCCGGGGCTGCATACCACCCGGGGCAACTGGCACCTCATGGCGCACGGCTTCGTCAACTTCGTCTACGACGAGCAGGACGGCCCGCGGGGGGACGAGAAGGCGTTCAGCCAGAGCATGCTCATGGGCATGGCGGTCCGGGATCTGGGCAGCGGCCGGCTCGGGCTGCGGGCCATGGTCTCCGCCGAGCCCTGGACGATCGGCGACGAGGGCTATCCGCTCCTCCTCCAGACGGGCGAGACCGCGGACGGCCGGACCCCGCTCATCGACCGCCAGCACCCGCACGACCTTTTCATGGAGCTGGCCGCGAGCTACAGCCTGGACCTGGGGGAGGACAGCTCGGCCTTCCTCTATCTCGGGCTGCCGGGCGAGCCTGCCCTGGGTCCGCCGGCCTTCCTCCATCGCTTCTCCGGCATGGAGAACCCGGAGGCGCCCCTGGGTCACCACTGGCTCGACTCGACCCACATCACCTTCGGCGTGGCCACCCTCGGCTGGGTCCGGGACAGCTTCAAGCTGGAAGGCTCCGTCTTCACCGGCCGCGAGCCAGACGAAAAGCGCACCGACATCGAGGAGCCGAAGATGGACTCCTGGTCGGTCCGGGCCTCCTGGCAGCCGACGGTGAACTGGTCGTTCCAGGTGAGCCACGGCTTCCTGCAGAGCCCCGAGCAGCTAGAGCCCGAGGTGGACCTGGACCGCACCACGGCCTCGGCGCTCTACAACCAACCCCTGGCAAACGGCAACTGGCAGACCACCCTGGCCTGGGGGCGGAATGCCAAGTCGGAGGGGGATCCCACCGACACCTGGCTGCTGGAGTCCGCCGCGCTGTTCGCGGAGAGGCACACCCTCTTCGGCCGGGTGGAGCGGCAGGAGAACGACGAGCTGTTCGGTCACGGAGACGAGGGCGGGGAGAACGGCCACCATCAAGGCGAGGCCTTCGAGGTGGGCAAGCTCAGCCTCGGCTACACGTACGACGCCATCCTGACCGACACCTGGAAGGCGGGCGTGGGCCTGCTCGGCAGCCTTGCGTTCATCCCCGAGGAGCTGGAGCATGAGTACGGCGAGCGGCCCGTGTCATGGATGGCCTTCCTGCGGATGAGGATGTAGGAGAACGCATTACCATCGCCACCGAGATCGTCTTGATCCTTCTGCTGATCCTGTTCAACGGGGTCCTGGCGATGTCCGAGCTCGCGCTCGTCTCCGCGCGGAAAGCGCGCTTGAAGCAGCGTGCCGACCGGGGGGACAAGGGGGCCCGGGTCGCTCTGGAGCTCGCCAGGGACCCGAGCCGGCTGCTCTCGACCGTGCAGATCGGCATCACCCTGGTCGGGATCCTGGCGGGCGCCTTCGGCGGCGCCACCCTGGCCGAAGAGCTGGCGCCCTGGTTCACCCGCCTCCCCTGGATCGGCGAGTACGGCGAGGCGGTCGCGGTGGTGGTGGTGGTGATGGTGATCACCTATCTCTCCCTGATCGTGGGCGAGCTGGTGCCCAAGCAGCTCGCGCTGCAACGGCCCGAGGCCCTGGCCTCGCTGCTGGCCCGCCCTCTGCGCATCCTCTCCAGGATCTCCGCGCCCGCCGTCTACCTCCTCGACCTGTCGAGCCGGCTCGTCCTCCGTCTCCTGGGCTCCCGCCCCTCGACCGAGCCTCCGGTTACCGAGGAGGAGATCCGCATCCTCCTGGACCTGGGGACGCGGGCGGGAGTGTTCGAGAAGGGGGAGAGGGACATCGTGGCGCGCGCGCTCGTCCTGGGGGAGCGCCGGGTGGGCGAGCTGGTCACTCACCGCCGCGACGTGGTGGCGCTGAACGTCGCGGACCCGCCGGAGATCAACCTCCGGAAGATGCTGGAGAGCGGCTACTTCTTCTTCCCCGTGTACGAGGGCACGCCCGACCGGGTCCTCGGGATCGTCTCCGTCCGGGATCTCTGGACCCGGTGCGTGGAGGGGGAGAGGGAGCCTGACCTGCGGTCCCTCCTCCTGGAGCCTCTCTACCTGCCGGAGCACGCGTCCGTGCTCAAGGCGGTGGAGCGCTTCCGGCAGACCGGCGGCCACCTGGCCCTGGTGCTGGACGAGTACGGCGGAATCGAGGGACTGGTGACGCTCAACGACGTGCTGGAGGCCCTGGTGGGCGACCTCCCCACGCTGGAGGAGCCCGAGCCCATGTTCCTGCAGCGCGAGGACGGCTCCTGGCTGCTGGATGGGACGCTCCCGGCGCTCGACATGGCGCGCCTGCTCCGTCTCGGCCCGGCGGAGGCCGAGGATCTGGATGACTACCAGACCGTGGGCGGGTTCGTCATGGGGCGGCTGGGCCGCATCCCCCAGACCGGAGACCGCTTCGAGTGGCGCGGCCTCCGGTTCGAGGTGCTGGACATGGACGACCGGCGGGTCGACAAGGTGCTGGTGCAGAGGATCGAGCCGCCGGCCGGTTGAATCAGAGCCCGCGCAGCTTCCAGACCCCCGCAACGAGGAGCAGCGTAGTGAGGAAGAAGATCCCCATCTGCGACAGCGTCGGCACCTCACTGATGTCGAGCTGTCCCTGCACCTCGACGGACCCCCGGTCGATCGCCGGACCGACGATGCGCGGGAACCCGCGCTGGTCCGTCGGAGGCGGGAGGGGGATGACCGGGTCGCCGGTGTCGATCACCGGGCTGCCCGGGAGCGGAGCGTGGGTCAGGGTGGGGCCGCCATAATTGGCGAGCGGGCCGAGGAGGGGGTCAGTTCCGACCAGGTTGTTGATGCCCCCCAGGACCGTGTCCCCGGGGTTTTCGATCAGGCTGTAGTTCGCCAGGATCGCCGCCGGGACCTGGCCGAGGCTGGCGATGTCCTCGGGGGCTCCGTTGGCCGCGATCACGTGGTCGAGTTGGACAAAGGACGAGGAGTCGAAGACCAGAAGGCTGCCTCCCTCATCGCCCGCCGTGTTGTTCGAGATGGTGGTCAGGCGCATTGACAGAGCACCTTCGAGCTCGACGTAAATCCCTCCCCCTGAATTCAGGGCCTGGTTCCCGGAAATCGTCGAGGAGAAGATCATCGCCGTCGAGTCGCGCAGGGAGAGGCCGCCGCCCAGGTTGGCGGTACCTCCGGAGAGGGTGCTCCTCTCCAGGATCAGACTCCCGTCCAGGATGCACAGGTTGCCGCCCGTCGAACCTCCGACGCCTTCGGCATTGCCTCCGGTCAGCGTGCTGTCCTCGATCCGCAGAATCCCTCCTTGCTGTGCGACATTGCCGCCACACCCTTCCGAGATCGGATCGAAGAGGAGCCCGGTCCTGCTGTCCGAAATCACGCTGTCGAGGATCGTGAGGTTCTCTTCGATCGCGATGACCGCCCCGCCCCCGAAGAACGAACGGCCCCGCGTCAGGGTCAGACCTGACAACGTGACCTCGATTTCCGTCATGGCCGCGCTCTGCACGAAGAAGATCCCGGACAGATCGTTGCCGCTCACCGTGATCACCCCGGCCCCGGGGCCATTGACGACAAGAGGGTCTGCGATCGTGATCGCGCCCGAAGTGAGCGTGATCGTTCCCGTTAGCCCCGGGAAGGTGACCTCGTCAGGGCCTGGCGCCGCGTTGGCGCTGAGCACCGCCTGGCGGAGGCTGCCCGGTCCGGCATCGTTGAAATTGGTGACGGAGAAGGTAGCGGCCGTGGCTCGATCAGCGGAAGCCAGGGCCAGGAGGAAGACGAGACTGCAGCGGAGAGCGGGGGGGAGGAACCGCCAGTCGTCTCTTGTCATTGCGACATATTAGCGGCCACTTTGTCCCGCCGCAAGCTTTTCGGCGGTTTGTCATTATGGCATAGAAGATTCATCCGAGCTGCGCCCAGCCGCTGGCAAAGACCCGGTGCAGGCCGCTAAACTGGGGCCCATGGCTCGTCTTACACGCAGGGAATTCATCGCAGCCGCAGCCGCGATGGGGGCGACTTGGGCTTGCGCAGGGCCTCGGGCCATGCGCTCGCGCTCGCGCTGGGTCGAGCGCCGCGACCTGTTCGCCGAAGGCGTCGCCTCGGGCGATCCCGGCCCTGACACCATCCTCCTCTGGACGCGCGCCTCTGCGGGGGGATCCGAGGCGTCCTTCGCGCTGACTGTGGAAGTGGCCGAGGACCCGGACTTCGAGCGCGTGGTCGCCACGGCGCCCACGGTCGCCCTCCTGGCCGCCGACCACACCTGTCGCGTCCTGGTGACCGGGCTGCGGCCGGCTCAAGCATACTGGTATCGATTCCTGGACCAGAACGGTGGGGGCAGCCGGATCGGACGCACCCGGACCGCGCCGGCCGACGACGATCCGCGGCCCGTGCGCTTCGCCTTCGTCAGTTGCCAGAACATCTGCGAGGGGGCGCAGAACGCCTACCGGCGCATGATCTTCGAGGACGAGCGAGCCGCGCCCGAGGACCAGCTCGCGTTCGTGCTGCACCTCGGCGACTTCGTCTACGAGGTCGTGCAATACCCGGAGGAAGTCCCCGGCGGACACCGCTACGACCGCCGGCTGCGCGACGCCATCCGCTTTCCCGACGGCGAGAAGGTTTCAAGCTTCCGGGTGCCGGCGACCCTCGCCGATTATCGCGCGCTCTATCGCGCCTACCTCCGGGACCCGGACCTGCAGGATGCGCGGGCGCGGCTGCCCTTCGTTCCGATGTGGGACAACCACGAGTTCTCCTGGATGGGCTGGCAGTCGTTCCAGATCTTCGACGGCAAGTCGCGCCCGGCCCAGGCGATCAAGGTAATGGCCAATCAGGCGTGGTTCGAGTATCAGCCGGCGCGGGTGAGCCACGCGGGCGGTCCGTCGCTCGAGCGCTTCGATCCGCCGCAGGTGAGAAATGCGCCCGTCGAGCGCTATGACGAACAGGGTCTGGGGCAGGAGCCGAACAACCTCGCCGCGCTCGGCAGCCTCACGGCCTATCGAACCGTTCGCTGGGGTCGGTACCTGGAGCTCCTCATCACCGATCAGCACAGCTATCGCTCCGCGGTGCCAGACCTCCGGGAAGAAGCGCGGCCTCTCCGCAGCGACGACTTCCCGGAGCTCTTCCCGCAGGAGAACCTGGCGATCCTCGACGCCGGGCGGGCCTGGGCGGAGGGCCGGCCGCCGGAGACCATCCGGTACGGCGATGTCCAGGTGCCGAACTTCCGCAAGGACGGGGCGCCCCTGACCATCCTCGGCGCCAGTCAGAAGGCGTGGTTCCTCGATCGGGTGCGCGCGTCGGGCGCGACCTGGAAGGTGTGGGGCAACTCCCTGGGTACCCTGGACTGGCGCGCCGATCCGCAGAACCTGCCTCCGGGACTGGGAAAGCCCTGGCCCGGCGCCGGCTACGCCTGCTTCGGCGGCGGGGGCGACTGGGGCACGGCTTACACGGAACGCGGCCAGATCTACGACACGGTGCGCGACGCGGGCATCACCGGATTCGTGACCGTCTCGGGTGACCGGCACAGCTTCTGGGCGGGGCTCGCCGCGAAGTCGCTACCCCCCGCCGCCTTCGAGCCGGTCGGCGCCGCCTTCATCACCGGCTCCATCTCCGCGCCCGGTCTCGTGGAAGCCTTCGAGCATCGCTTCCCCAAGGATCACCCCCTCCGCGCCCTCTACATGTCTGAGGTCAGCGGAAAGATGCAGCCCATGGTGAACCTCCTGATGCATCACGGCGTGCGTGCCTGCCTGGAGTACCAGCACAGCGGGGATGCCGAGCGCGCCCGCCGCGCGTCGAACCCGGACCTGGCGCCACACGTCTCCTTCCTCGACATGGGCGGCCACGGCTATGCCACGTTGCACCTGACGGCGGATGCCGTCGAATGCGAGTTCGTCTGCATCCCGCGGCCGCTCGAACGCAGCCCGGGCGCGGACGGAGGACCGCTCCGCTATCGGGTCGTCCACCGCGTGCCCATGTGGCGCCCGGGCGAGCGGCCCCGCCTCGAGCGGCGCATCCTCGAAGGCGATCCCGGGCTCGCGCTCTGAAACAAAGCCCTATTTCGAGGCCTTGCCGGTGTTCTCTTCGACCCTAAATTCGACGATCCGGCGGATCAGGTCCGTGGGCAACGGCTGTCCAAGAGGAGCTGCACCGAGCCTTTCGCGCTCTTGTATGGCTTGAGCTTTTCCTTGAACACCTCGATCCCGCTCGCCCCTGGATAGAAGCCGATGTGCTTCGCGTAGCCAGCGAAGTGCACCAGATTCCCGTTCAGGTAGAAGGTGGGGATCGCGTAGCTGATCTTCTCGGTCGCGCCGGGCGCCGATGCCTTGATGAGGGCTCGCAGCTCTTCCAGCACCCTCCGAGTCTCGGGCGGGAATTCGGCGATGTACTCGTCGATGGTCTTCGCAGTCGACCTGGTTGTCATTTTGGACGTCTGCATCTCGATCGGATGCTACCATTCTCCTGGGAACCAGTGCGCAGCATGTCGCGCAGGAGCAGGGAAGCAGCTCGCGGAGCGCTCGTTTTGGCGCTCTCGACGCGTAAACGAAATTTTTAGGCGTCCAGAGTTACTCTGGATCGCTCAAAGTTTCGCTGGACGGCTCAGCGGAACTTTCGACGGCTCAGCGGAAGAATCGACGGCTAAACGGGAGAATCGACGGCTCAACGAAATTTTGAACGCGTCAGAGTTTCTCGCGACGCGTAAAAGTTCCACCGAACGCGTCAGCAAAACTTTGGACGGCTCAATCGAAGAATTAGGCGTCCAGAGTTGCTCTGGACCGCTAAATAGAACTTTCGACGGCTCAACGAAATTTTCGACGGGTCAACGCCGCGCGGACAGGCAGAGCGGCATGCGGAGGGGAGTGAAAAGCGGGGGCGTGTGCCGGCAGGAAAGGGGAGACTGCTTACTTGTCAGGAGCGAAATCGGAGGAGGTGGGTGTGTCGAGGACTGAAGGCGGCTCCGGGGGGCTTTCTTCCGGATCCGGCTTCCACGGTCGGCGGCAGAACGGCTGCGCTCCTCCTTGCCGGAGCACTGCCTCGATCTGCCGAGCTGGACCCTGACTCGTCGATCTCGGGGACGGTGTACTGCACCTTCAAGCCGGGCACCTGGCTGCTCGGGGTCTGCAGCATGGGAAAGCTCATGTAGAAGAGAAGTACCGTCACCATCTCGCGCCTCCTTGTATGACCTGCTGGACAGGCATACGACGCGCCGGGCAGAAGCGTCTAGACGGAAGTGAATCCACACTCGTAGAACGGCATGGCATTGGAAGGCGGGGCAGGTGGCCGGCTCGCGCTTTTCCGCGTTCTTTGACAACCGATGGACCCATGAGGTTCGGCGGGCCGAGAGGCGGCCCGCCGCTCATGGGATCTCTATGTCCTGCCCTTCGGGGCAGAGCACGGGCCGAAGCTTGCCCAACCCGCCACGGTCATCGTATGTTCGATCCATGGAACGCGATACCGACGCGCCGATTTTCGTCGCGAGAAGATCGATGGACGATCCGCATCCGCGCCGGACACCGGTGACGCACTCATATGCGGCCGTGGCCTTCTACACGGGCGGACGGGCGCTCATGGAGCAGCGTGGGCGGTGGACGCTGGAACCCGGAGACGTTCTTGTCGTCCCGGCCGGAGAGCCGCACCGGCGCGTCGAAGCTCAGCGGCCTGAATTCTGGGGCCTCGGCTTCTGTGTTCCCTGTTTTGCCGCGGAGGATTCGGGAAGCCTCCTCGAGCCGTTCGAAAAAGTGCGCTCGGGCGCGTCGGCCGTCGTGCGGATTCCCCCGGAGCGCCATTCGTTCCTGGAGAGCCTCTTTCAGGAGCTGGAAGAGGCTACCGATCCGAAGCGGCGCGGCGAGCCGCACGCGGTTCAGCGCAGCCTCCTGACGCTTGTCCTGAATGAGATCCGGCGCGCTGCGCGATGGGGCTCCGAGGCTTCGAGCCCGAAGGGCGTGGTTGCGGAAAGCCTTGCCTTCATCGAGCGGAATTGCCTTCGCCCTCTGACGCTGAAGGAGGTTGCGAAAGCGGTGGGACGCAGCCCGGCCTACGTCACCACGGCTCTCACGCGGGCCACCGGCAGAAGCGCGGTGGATTGGATCATCGCCGGGCGGATGGCCGAGGCCCGGCGTCTCCTCCTGCACTCGGACGAGAGGGTCGACGACGTGGCCGAGCGGGTTGGCTATGCCGATCCGACTCACTTCATCCGGATGTTCCAGCGGGCGCACGGCGCTACGCCGGCCGCCTGGCGTGCGGCGAAGGCACACTTAGGGCTCGTCACAGAATAAGTGCTTCAGGACTGAGGGTTAAGCGTCGTCCACTGGGAGCGCCGGCGTCTCGCCGGCCCACACTCCCCGCATCCACGGTGGTGCGGCAGGCGCGGCCCAGCCCCGCTCGTCAATAAGGCCGGGCCTTCGGCCCATGTCTTCAAGCCGGCGAGACGCCGGCGCGCCCAGTGCCGTTCGTCGGCACCTGGGTACGGTCGGTGGGCAGTGGCGACTCCGCGAGCGAGAGCCCACAGATGAGGCACTTATTCTGTGACGAGCCCTTACAGTAGCGTGAGCTCATGGTTGATCATCGCCGCGGCCTGGACTCCGGAGGCCGCCGCGAGCACCGCGCTCTGCGCGGAGGTGATGAGGTCTCCCCCCGCGTAGATCCCCGGAATCGAGGTCTGGCGGCGCTCGTCCAATCGGACGTAACCCCCGGAATCCAGATCCAGCCCGAGCGCTTGCACGACGGCGACCTGCCGCTGAGGAGGGCGCGCAAATAGCACGTCGAGGCGCAACGGATCGCTGTCCGTGAATTCGACGAGATCGAGACGGTCCTCCTTCGCGGAAAGGCGCGCGATGCGGCGCTCCTCGATGCGGACACCCCCGCCGGTGAGGCGCTCCCGCATTTCCGGGGGAACGGCGTACCTGCCATCGGTCAGAACGGTGACGTCGCCGGTCCAGCCGCGCAGGAACAGGGCGAAATCGAGCGCATCCACATTGGGCGACAGGAACCCGAAGCGCTGGTCCTGCACCTCCCAGGCATGGCAGTACGGGCACTGGAAGATCGATCTGCCCCACAGCGCTCGAAAGCCTTCGATGTCCGGCAGCTCGTCGACCATTCCCGTGCAGAGGAGAATGCGGCGGGCCTCCACGTTGCCGCTGGCCAAACGCACGGTGAACGCTCCTCTCTCGCCGCGAATCTCCTCGACGGGAGCATCGCGGACATCGACATTGGGGTACGGTTCGAGCTGCCGGCGCCCGATGCGGCGGAACTCCTCGGGCGTGGTACCGTCCTGCGTCACGAATCCATGGATGTGCTCGGCGGCGGCATTGCGTCGCGGTCCCGCATCGCAGAGCAGCACCCGCTTGCGCGCGCGGCCGAGATTGAGAGCGGCAGACAGCCCAGCCGGGCCGCCTCCCACGATAACGGCGTCGTACACCATCTTGCTGGTTCGGTTCTCAGTCGTCATGCCCGAAATGTAGCGGCAACCACGCCGGTGCGGAAGGGCGCCGATTTCTCTCGGATCGGCGAGGTTTTGGCAAGCTCGCCATCAATCTCTACCGCTACAGTTGAGATGTGGAGGCGTGCTTCTCCTGTAGACTGAATGGCCGCATCCGCCCGGCGCGGCGGCGCCCGATGGAGCACAAGATGAGAAAGCGTGGTTCTGTGTTTGTATTTGCCATGCTCTTGGCGAACAGCGGCTATGCACTTCAATCCAGGCCGATCGAGAGCGGCCATGCAGCGGTCAACGGCATCGAGATGTACTACGAAGTGCATGGCCGCGGAGGCGGCGTTCCGCTCGTCCTGCTTCACGGCGGCGGGTCCACCATCGACGTGACGTTCAGCCGGGTGCTCCCGGTCTTCGCCGGCAGCCGCAGGGTCATCGCCGTGGAGGAGCAGGGGCACGGCCGCACGACCGACCGCAACCAGCCGGTCACCTTCGAGTCCTCCGCGGACGACGTCGCGGCCCTCCTCCGGCACCTCAAGGTCGAAAAGGCGGACCTCTTCGGGTTCAGCAACGGGGCCAGCATCGCCCTTCAAGTCGCCATCCGGCATCCCCATCTCGTGCGAAAGCTGGTCTTCGCTTCCGCGATGACCAAACGGGACGGCGCACACCCGCAGCTATGGGAGCTCATCAAGAAGGCAGACTTCTCGAACATGCCGCAGCCGCTCAAGGATGCGTTCCTGCGGGTGAACCCGGACGTGCAGAAGCTCAGGACCATGCACGACAAGGACGCCGCGAGGATGCAGAGTTTCAAGGATGTACCCGACGACCTGGTCCGGTCGGTCCGCGCACCGACGCTGATCGTGCTTGGGGATCAGGACATCGTGAAACCTGAGCATGCCATCGAGCTGACGCGCCTGATTTCGGGCGCGCGCCTGCTGATCCTCCCCGGTGGACACGGGGACTATCTCGGCGAAGCGGTCATGACGCAGAAGGAAACCCGCCATCCCGAGCTGACCGCGCGTCTGATCGAGGAGTTCCTCGACTCCCAGTAACGCTTGCGGGCCGCGGCCTACCCGAACCGCCCCCGTGATGTGGTCCTCGCTTGACACCGGGCGGCAAGGGTGACAGATCTCTGTCATGCAGACGACCTTGCGCTTGGACGACGAGATCTTCCGGCAGGCCAAATCCCAGGCGGCGGCTAGGGGCATCAGCTTGACGCGGTTCGTGGAAGAAGCGATCCGCGAGCACCTTGCCAAGCCCGCTTCCCGGCCGGGCCGCAGGCGCGTGCGCCTGCCCGTCTCCACGGCCTCGGGAGGCCTGGTTCCAGGTTTCTCGACCTTGAAAGAGGCTGTTGCCGCTGCCGATCTTGCCGACGACCGGCGCCGAACGCGCTGACGCATGGATCTTCTGGACGCCAATATCCTGATCGGGGCTTTCCGTGACGTTCCCGGCGGCGCTTCAGCGCTGCGGCAGGGCCGTGAAGACACGGGTCCAGCTGCCGGACTTCAGGATACGGTGGACGAAGTAGCAGAGGTCGTAGTTCTCTTCTTCGTCTGGCCAGGCAGGGAAGGGATCAATGCTAAAATACAGCCGTTTCTCATGGTCATCGAGGCGATACGCGTGGTCGACCAAGAGCGTGTCGCCGTCATAGATCCGGAAGCGACGATCAACGGTGGCGCTTTCAAGCCGCGGCTCCTCGTCAGCAAACACAGGTGTGAACGTGCTCGAGGTGGCGTCGGTCAGTGCGATCTGACGACCACCGATCTGGAACCACAGAGTGCCGGCGTCATCCGGGATGCGGTAGAGGGCGACGAGCTGTCCGCCGATGTAGTCGAAGTAGCCGTGAATGGGCACTTCGGGTAGCCAGCAGGGCGGGCCGTCGGGGTTCTTTTGGCGCTCAAAGGGATAGAAGTCGGTTGAGCCCGGGATGAGGGTTGCGGCGTCGCTAGCCCAGTGCCAGCGAACCAGCGAGACCGGATTCCTCATGGGTGAGTCGTGTGTAGGTCCGAGCGACGCCAACGCTATGTCGATGAGCGGCGGGAACCGCGCTGTTTGCGGTTTCCGTCCGCTCGATCGGTGGGGTTGTGCGACAACTTGCCCCCGTTCCTACGCCCTGCCTTAGCGCGAGACGGCGGAAGAGGGGCGACGGGTATGTTTACGTATTTGTAAGTAACTCCATTGTCGATATGAGGTGACGGGATGTCAATTACACCCTCAGACACAAGTACTAGGTAGCGTTGCGTGTGGAGCTCGATTCCTGATAGGCTACCGGAAGCGTACCTCGCAGCCTGCTTTAATGCTTCCTCAGCGCAAACCTCTGCGTTATCTCCTATCACTTTCTTCCACTCCGTCAGAACTAGAGCTTCCGCAGAGCCCTCCACCTCCGTTAGATCCCTGAGTCGATCTCCCATGACAAGATCAGTTCGTTCGCCAGAACTATGAACCTTGAATGCCCAAATCCCATGGGCCAAGAGATGAACGGCACCAAGGCGTTCACAGGCGACTTCGCCTATCTCATAAGCACTCTGCCACTTGCGTTTTATTTCTTCATCGACGACTATGCTCCGCCTCAGATGTGAGAAGGCTCTTTCCGATAAACGTCGGGCAAGCAACTCAAAGTCCGCAAGGTGGAAATCGAGCACGGAACGGATCGATGCAATAGCAAGAAACCGATCCTCCATAGGATATAGTCCCCATGGGTCCGGCAGCACGCTACCCGAGGCATCGCCAAGAAAACCCTCGAGTGATTGGATCGCCTCCTCAGGGAGTACCATCTTGTGTCGCTTCAGGAAAGTATCTAAGCCGTTGACAATTACCTTCCAGGCCTTGTCAAGCTGACGACGTCCGTTAATGAAGGAAGTCTTGTCCGAGCCGTTCAAGTAGAGCTGGCGCGCCTCAAGAAAACCCGAGATGAGCTTCGAGAGCCTATCCCATTCAACCCTCAAGGCAAGTGACACAATGGCCCCTCGTATCTATAACGGACGCACAACCGCAGATTCGACGTGCGCCATCCCCATGACTAGGTCACGTCATCCGTGTCCTACGCCGAACGCCAATACCAGCGAACGCCGTCGCAAGATCCGCAGGAACATAGACTTAATGAGTGTAAGCCCCTGCTTGGCGGCTGTCAATCAGGCCCGAATAAACAACCGGGCTCCATGGGTTGTCAGCCGCGCACAGGATGAGGATCGACTTCAAGGCGGCCATCGAAACCTCCCCCACAATCAACATTTATAGAATGAGGTGCCTCGGATAACATGAAACGCTTCTGTCCTCTATGTGTCCGCAACGATCTCCAGTCCCGCCCCTCGTTCCGAGAGCGTCTCAACCCGAACTGGCAGCGTCGCAACCCGGGATGGGAGCGGTCCGCGTCCACTCGGGGTCGATTTTCATCTCGGCGGGGACCATTCTGATCCAGATGGCGGACTCTCCCATGCCGGCGGGGATCTCTCCCGCCGAGATGGCGACCACTCCCGTCCAGACGGGAACCACTCCCATCGAGATAGGGACGCCCCCCGTCCAGATGGCGGCTACTCCCACCCAGAAGGGGAAACTCCCGTCGAGGTGGGGACCACTCCCATCCAGGCGGGCGACCATCCCCATGCAGACGGGGAACACTCCCATCGCGGTGGGACCGCCACCCGTCGGGATGGCAGCGTCGCATCTCGAGACGGGAGCGTCGCAACTCCAGGTGCGGAAGACTCCCGTCCAGAGGGGAACGGCCCCCTTTTTGTTCGCCGTCTCGCCCGAAGCCTTGGTCATTGCGCCTCAAGCCTTTGCCACGACGTCGAGAGCTTGTCCGGTCTCGCCGCAAGCTTTCGTCCTCTCGCCGCGGTCCTTCCCCGAGCCTCTGCAACCCATTGACCTCTCCCCCGTGGAGTTTCCTGAGCCGCCAAACTCTATCGGGTGTCTCGCCATAGTCTATCGGCGCCTTTCCCTAACCTATCGGCGTCTCGCCGATAGGTTAGGGAAAGGCGCCGATAGACTATGGCGAGCTGCCGATAGATTAAGGACAGGCGCCGATAGGTTATGGGGGACTGCCGTTGGCTAAAGGGCGGACGCCGATAGGCTATGGAGAGCTGCCGATAGATTAAGGACAGCGCCGGTAGGCTATGGGGGAACTGCCGATAGGCTAAGGGCGGACGCCGATAGATTAAGGACAGGCGCCGATAGATTATGGGGGACTGCCGATAGATCAGGACGGACGCCGATAGACTATGGAGGTCTAGCCGATAGACTATGGACGGGCGCCGATAGGTTGGGGACAGCCGCCGATAGACCAGGGGGAGCCGCCGATGGGCTCCCGGTCTCGGTCAGAAAGCGAATGTGTCTGTGAGACTTGAGCCAGGTCACCTGGAGAAAGCGCTGGCTCACAGGCCGGTGCCCTGGGAGATCAGCCCGCCGTAAGGGGAGGTAACTTCAGTTGACGACGAGCCGTCGTCGACTCGTTCAGCCGAACCGCCCCGTAATGTAGTCCTCGGTCTGCTTCTTGATCGGGTTGATGAAGATCTTCTCGGTGGCGCCGTACTCGATCAGCTCTCCCAGGTAGAGGAAGGCCGTGTAGTCCGACACGCGGGAGGCCTGCTGCATGTTGTGGGTGACGATGACCTGCGTGTACTGGGTCTTCAGGTCCTGCATCAGCTCCTCGATGCGGGCCGTGGCGATGGGGTCGAGAGCGGAGCAGGGCTCGTCGAGCAGGATCACCTCGGGCTCCACCGCGATCGCCCTCGCGATGCAGAGGCGCTGCTGCTGGCCGCCCGAGAGACCGAGGGCGCTGTCCTCCAGGCGGTCCTTGACCTCGTCCCAGAGCGCGGCGCCGCGCAGGCTCCGCTCCACGATCTCGTCGAGGTCGCGCTTGCGGTTGATCCCCTGGAGGCGCGGCCCGTAGGCCACGTTCTCGTAGATCGACTTCGGGAACGGGTTCGACTTCTGGAACACCATCCCGATCCGCTTGCGCAGCGCGTTGATCTCCAGCCGCGGGTCGTAGATGCTGCCGCCCTGGAACTTGATGTCGCCGTCGATCCGGACGTTGTCGATCAGGTCGTTCAAGCGGTTGATGCAGCGCAGCAGGGTCGACTTGCCGCATCCCGAAGGGCCGATGAAGGCCGTGATCTTCTTCTCCGGGACCTTGAGAGAAATCTCGTTCAGCGCCTGCTTCTCGCCATACCAGAGCGACAGCGACTCGATCTCGAGGATCGGGTCCTTGATCCCGGGGTCGAGCGCCGGATCGGTCTTGGGAAGGGGGGAAGCCATGGTCTCAGTCATCATCTCTCCAAGCTTTCCCTCTTCTTCCCTCTCCCCCGGCACGGGGGAGAGGGCCAGGGAGAGGGGGAACGTGATCAAACCGCGCTGCCAGCGTACTTCCGACGCAGGTGGTTGCGGAGCATGATCGCTACGATGTTCATGCCCGTCATCACCGCGATCAGGAGCAGCGCGGTGGCGAACACCAGCGGCGTCGTGGCCTCGACGTTGGGGCTCTGGAAGCCGACGTCGTAGATGTGGAAGCCGAGGTGCATGAACTTGCGCTCCAGATGGACGAACGGCGGCCGGCCGTCGATCGGCAGCGAGGGGGCAAGCTTTACCATGCCCACGATCATCAACGGGGCGACCTCGCCGGCGGCCCGGGCCATTGCCAGGATCATCCCGGTGAGGATGCCCGGGGCCGCGGCCGGGATCACCACGCGCCAGATGGTTTCGAACTTGGTGGCGCCCAGGGCGAGCGAGCCTTCGCGCACGATGCGCGGCACTGCCGCGAGACCCTCTTCGGCGGCCACGATCACCACCGGCACGGTCAGCAGCGCGAGCGTCAGGCTCGCCCAGAAGATGCCGCCCGTGCCGAAGGTCGGAGTGGGCAGCGCCTCGGGATAGAAGAGCCGGTCGATCGAGCCGCCGACCAGGTAAACGAAAAAACCGAGCCCGAACATCCCGAACACGATCGAGGGCACGCCGGCCAGGTTGTTGACCGCGATCCGCACCATCCGCACCAGCGGCCCCTGCTTGGCGTACTCGCGCAGGTAGAGCGCGGCGAGCACGCCGAGCGGCGCCACGGCGAAGGACATGATGAAGACCATCATGACCGTGCCGAAGATCGCCGGGAAGATGCCGCCCTCGGTGTTGGACTCCCGCGGGTCGGCCGTGATGAACTCCCAGCCCCTGGAGAGATAGAGCCCGGTCTTCCCGAGGACACCCATGTCGTTGGGGCGGACCGCCCTGACCACCATCGCGACCGGCATCTCCTTGGTCTGGCCGTCCACGGACCTCATGACCAGCGTGCCCTTCTCCAGCTCCTCGCGCAGCTTGAACAGGCGGCCGGCGAGCTGCTCATACTCGGCTTCGCGCTCGGCGAGCTCGCGGTCGAGCCCGGCGGCGCGGCGCTGCTTCTCGGCCGGAGCCAGGTTCTCGAAATCGAGGGCCCGGCGGTCCAACCGGAGCTGCTCGATCGCGTAATTGACGTCGCCGATCTCCCCTTCCTCCAGCTCTTCGACCTGCTCGCGCTGCCCGGCTTTCTTTTCGTGCAGCTCGTGGAAAGCTTTCCAAGTCGCTTCCGGGCCGCGTGCGAGGACCTTGCCGCCGTCGCGCAGCTCCTCCATGTAACCGTGGAAGTTGCCCCACTCCAGGCGTTCCAGGAGGACCGCTTCGGCAGGGAGGGTGCGGGAGGCCACGTTTACCGCGTCGATCCAGGCGAAGTCGAGGCCGCCCACGTCGCGGTTGGCGATCTTGAGGCGCATGCGGTCAAGCGCGGGCTGCCCTGGCGCCTCGACCACCTGCTCGATCTCCCAGACCTCGGCTAGAAGGCGCGTACCATCTTTGAGCTTGAGCTCGACGAGATCCTTCTGCCAGAAGTAGCCGAGGCCATGCCAGGCCAGCAGGCCCATGATGCCGATCACCAGCAGGAGGTTGAAGGCGAGGGCGCCGCCGCAGAGCCAGGTCATGGCTTGCCCGAAGATCTCGGAGCGTTGTTGTTGGTTGCCGAACAGGCTGCCCGTACGGGAGGATGCGCGGCCCACGGAGCGGGCTGGCGCCGCCGTACCCGCCGCCGGCGCAGCGGAGGTCTGGATCGGAGGGTTCATTCGATCGTTCTCCGGCATGGGCCTCAGAGCTGTGAATACCGTTCGCGCAGCCGCTGGCGGACCAGCTCCGCGATGGTGTTGATGATGAAGGTCACGACGAACAGCAGCAGGCCGGCCAGGAAGAGCGTCCGGTAGAGCGTGCTGGCATGCGGCGCCTCCGGGATCTCCACCGCGATGTTCGCCGACAGCGTGCGGAAGCCGTTGAACGGGTTCCATTCCATGATGGGCGTGTTGCCCGTGGCCATGAGCACGATCATGGTCTCGCCGACGGCGCGGCCGAAGCCGATCATGATCGCCGAGAAGATGCCCGGCGAGGCTGTGGGCAGCACCACGCGGGTCACCGTCTGCCAGCGGTCCGCTCCCAGTGCAAGCGAGCCCGCCACCAGGTTGGGCGGCACGTTGGAGAAGGCATCCTCGGCGATGGCGAAGATGATCGGGATCACTGCAAAGCCCATGGCCAGGCCGACCACGATGGCGTTGCGCTGGTCGTAGGCCAGGCCGGTGGTCTGAGTGAGCCAGGTCTGGAAGCTGCCGCCGAAGGCCAGATCCTCGAAGGGACCGGAGAGCTTGAAGCAGAGCCAGATCCCGAAGGCGAGCACGAAGACGAACAGGATCGCTTCGATGCCGGCGCGGAATCGGCCGCGGAACGCGCGCGGCGTCGCGTTCCAGAGAAAGCCGGCAGCCAGGACCAGGATCGGCAGGATCAGAGTCATCAGGGCCAGGGCCGGCACCGCATTCTCGATGCGCGGGGCGAGCCAGAGCCCGGCGAGGAAGCCCAGGACTACACTCGGCAGCGAGGCCATGATCTCCACCACCGGCTTGAGCACCCGCTTGTAGGAGGGGTGCATGAACTGCGACGTGTACATCGCGCCCAGCACGCCCAAGGGGATGGCCAGAAGCAGCGAGTAGAACGTCCCCTTGAACGTGCCCATCAACAGCGGCGTCAGCGAGAGCTTGGGCTCGAAATCGTCGGTGCCGCTGCTCGACTGCCAGACGTAGTTGGGCTCGTCGTAACCTTCGTACCACACTTTGCCGAACAGGGCCTTCCAGGTCACCTCGGGGTGGGGGTTGACGACGTCGATCTCGGCCAGCTTGCCCTCGCCAGCCAGGTACACGCCGTCGGTCTTTGGAGTGTAGAACAGGCCAGTGCCGCGCTTGATGGGCGCGTCGCCCGTCCACAGGGTGCGGTGCGAGGTGGAGTAGTGGAGGCCCAGCCTCCCTCCATCTCCCAGGGCGAGGAAGCCCTTGCCGCGCTCGGACGGCGCGATCTGCCGGATGGGGCTGTCGTATCGAGGGAAGTCACGGACGCGGGTCAGGCGGAAGACGTCCTCCCCCTGGCTCTCACGGGTCTGCAGCCAGATGCTCAGGGCGCCGTTCTCCTGGCCGACGACCAGGGAGCGCCCGCCGATCAGCAGGTCAAGGGCGGTGATCGCGGAAGGCCCGGCGGAGGCGGTCCGGACCTGGCCGGGCTGGCCCTCCGCAAGCGGCCACCAGAGGATCTCGCCGCGAGCGGTGCCGCCGTAAAGGGAGGTCTGGCCGTCGTCGATCACGAGAGCGGTCAGCCGGCCCGGGGCCCGCGCCTGGAAGCGTTCCACGGACTCGGTCACCTCGCCGCTCATCATGTTCTCCTGGCTGGAGCGGCGCATCACGGCGATCGTTCCATCGGCGAGCTGGGTAGCGGCGGTGGTGTTGCCGTCATCGTCGACCTGGGCGGCGAAGGCGCCCAGAGGGCGCCGCTGCGGGTCGAGCTCCAGCAGGATCGGATCCTGGATCGTGGGGGTGACGACCTGGCTCTGCCCCTCGAAGGTGACGTCGAACGAGACCGGCGCCAGGACGATGCGGCCGTCGCGGGTGGCGCCGGTGAGCACGATCTGGCCCGCGGGCACCTTCATGCCCGTCAGGGCTCCGGTCCCCAGGTCCACGTCGGCGGCCAGCTTTCCATCCCGCAGGCGGACCACCCGGACATGGCCGTCGGCGGCGAGGGCCGCGACATGGGTGCGGTGCTCATCCGAGACCAGGGCCCCGGCCGGAGGGCCCGGCAGGGGGATCTCTCGGACGGCGCGCACGCTGGCCTTGGTCATCAGGGGCCAGACCTCGGCCAGGATGAAGACGAGGATACCCAGGATGCTGACGATGATCGCGAGGCCGCCCGCGGACACGAGCCAGCGGGCCACGCGGTCGGCGATGAGGCGCTTGCGGGGGGTCTGCAGATCTTGGCTGCGCGGGTTGACTTGGCTCAAGGGGCGTTCGCTCCGGGTTCGGCCGTGCGCTGGATGCTCAGCTTACCAAACAGGACTGGCGCAAAACGGCCCGGCGAGCGCTGTGCCGCCGGGCCGTCCGAAGCGCGTCGATCACTGGATCTTGGCCAGCTCTTCCTGGAACACCTTCGCCGGGATGGGCAGGTAGCCGTCCTTGACCACGATCTCCTGGCCTTCCTTGGAGAGGGCGAACTTCAGGAACTCGCGGACCAGAGGATCGAGCGGCTTGTTGGGCGCCTTGTTGACATAGACGTAGAGGTAGCGGGCCAGCGGGTAGTTGCCCGAGTAGACGTCGGCGGGATCCGTGCCGTAGTACTGGCCGCCCTTCTTGGCGGCGAGCTTGAGCGGCTTGACGCCCGAGGTGCGGTAGCCGATGCCGGAGTAGCCGATGGCGAATTTGTCCTCGGTCACGCCCTGGACCACGGAGGCGGAGCCGGGCTGCTCCTTGACCGTGTCCTTGTAGTCGCCCTTGCAGAGCGCGTTCTCCTTGAAGAAGCCGTAGGTGCCGGAGGCGGAGTTGCGGCCGTAGAGGCTGAGCGGCTTGCCTGCCCAGGCGCCGTCCTGGAGGCCGGCCTGGCCCCAGTTGGCGATCGGTTTGCCGCCGCAGGCGCGGCCCTTGGAGAAGATCGCGTCGACTTCCTGAACGGTGAGCTGCTGAAGCGGGTTGTCCTTGTTCACGTAGACCGCGAGGCCGTCGACCGCGACGCGGATCGCCGTCGGCTTGTAGCCGTACTTCTTTTCGAAGCCGTCGATCTCGTCAGCCTTCATCGGGCGGCTCATGGGGCCGAACTGGGCAGTGCCCTGGATCATGGCCGGGGGCGCCGTGGAGGAGCCCTTGCCCTCGATCTGGACACGGATGTTCGGGTACTGCCTGCGGAAGCCCTCGGCCCACAGGGTCATCAGGTTGTTGAGCGTGTCGGAGCCGATTGAGCTCACGTTGCCGGAAACGCCGCTCGTCTTGCTGTAGCCTGGGATGCCAGCATCGACCTTGACCGCCTGCGCGGACAGTGAGCTCGCCGCCAGCGCCAGCGCCAGCGCGAGGGCCAGGGGAGCCACCTTCAGGTTGTGCTTCATTTTGTTCTCTCCTCTTTCGGGTTGGGTGGACATCAGGTCCGTGGCCGGAGGCGGCCGTCGGAGAGAGGATCGCAGAGGGGTTTGGCAGCGGACCTACCGCTGTGTGACAGCGGCGTGACAATGGCCGGTCGGACACCGGAAGAGCAAAACGCTGGCAGTGGTACAAAGGCCAGTCAGGGCCACGGCGGCCTCCTTTCGCGGGTCCGAGGCAAACCCTTCGGAGGTATCCCCACCTGACAGCTTCAACCCCGGCGACGAAGAAAGGCGAGCAGATAGCGAATTCGGGTCAGCAGGTCGTCGGCAGCTCTCTGAAAAGCCGCCTCCCGTTCGCTGTCCTCTCCCCCGACGCTGGAGGGATCAGGGATGCTCCAGTGGATGCGCTCCGGTGAACCGGGAAAGACGGGACAGGTCTCGCCTGCCCTGTCACAGACCGTAATCACGTAGTCAAACTGCTGGTCCAGGAATTCATCCAGGTGCTTGGAACGCTGGCCGCTGATGTCGATGCTCCGGGCCGCCATGGTCTTGATAGCCAGTGGATGCACACGGGTTACCTCGGTGCCCGCGCTGAACGCGTCGACCTTGTCACCCGCCAGGTTGCGCAGGATGCCCTCCGCCATCTGGGATCGCGCGCTGTTGTGGGTGCACAGGAAAAGCACCCGGGCCCGCTTCCCAGCCTCGGCGAGCGGAACGTCCTCGTGAGTGCCCGGCTGCTCGCTGAGCCCCGGATGAATGGCTTCGCCCGTGCTCATCAGCATCCCCTTGAGCCTGTCGAGGTCCAGGCTGTAGTAGACGTCCCGCGCATCGGCAGCACTGCGCCGCTCCCTGACGAGGGCATGCTCCCGCAGCTTCCGGAGGTGGTACGAGACGAGGTTCTGCGGCTGCTGAACGGTGCCGACCAGTTCCTGAACTCGCCGGTCGCTGAAAGCGAGAGCCTCCAGCAGCTTCCAACGCTGCTCATGGGCGAGGATCTTGAGGAACGGGGGGAATCCTGCGGTTGTGTCCATGGCGCATCAATATAGATTGATGCAAGTCGGATTGCAAGGTGCTGAGCAATGCGCCGACGCTTCCGGTGCCCTCGGCGTCAGGTCTTGGCATCCTTGAGCAGCTTTTGCAGCACCCTTGACACCATCTTCTCCAACTCCTCCGGGGTCGTCTCTCCGGAGGGCGGGCGCTGCTCGACGGGGATGGGGCCGAAGCCGTCGAGGATGGTCCTCATGCGGGCGGCGGCTTCGCTGGGCGGGGAGGGCCGGCGGGGATAGGCCAACTGGAAGAACTCCGCCGGAGACAGGCCGAGGACTTCCAGGATCTGGAGGATGTGCTCCACCTTCAGCTCGATGCTGCCCGAGAACAGCCGGCTCAGGTAGCCGTAGCCCAGGCCGAGCCTCTTCTCGATGTCCCGGTTGCTGACGTCGAAGATCCGCATCACGCTCACCTTCAAAGCCTGGTTCCTCTAGCTTTCCCTGGGAGCGCCGGCGGGACGCCGGCGCTCCCAGGGAAGATGAGACTACTTTTCGAGGATTCTCCGGAGCTTGCCGAGCACGAGCTTCTGGTCGAAGTTGTTGGCGGTGGCAATGAACACCGTGTCGTCGTCGGCCATGACGCCGGTGATCTCGTCCCACTCGGAGGCTTTCAGGGCCGTGGCCACCGCCCTTCCCGTTCCGGAATAGCAGTGGAGGATCGCCAGGTAGGGTCCTGAAGGGACTCCCTTGCGGATGAAGCCCTCCACCTTCTTGAGCGGCTCGTCATTCCGCGCTCCGCTCGGGACGACGTAGCGACCGTTCGCCCGCGCGATCCCCAAATCCCTGAAGTCGCGGCTGATGCTCGACTGGGTCACGTCGAATCCCCGCTCCCGGAGCCGGTGCATGACCTCGATCTGCGTCTCGACCGGGTCGGGACCATCGAGGATGTTCAGGATCTCCTTCTGGCGCCGGTGCTGCGTCTCACGATCGAGGCCCATTTAGTCCTCCCGAATTGAGGCCAGTCTAGCAGGGCTCCGCCGACTGTCGCAGGCCTGTCACCGATCCGTTGCAGAGACGCACGGGCCGGACAGTAGGCTCTCTACCGAAGCTTGCAACGAGAAATTCCCCTTGAACGAGTGATATCCCGTAAGGAAAAGGAGAGCCAAGGAATGCCCAGATCAACTCGCTTTGCGGCCGGTCTGCTGGCGCTTGTCATCGCGCTGGTGGCCGCCCCCATGGCCTCGGCGCAGGTGGTGGGCCTGTATTACAAGGAGGTCGAGAAGGACGGCAGGATCTATATCTTCAATACTCCGGAGCGTTACAAGTCCTGGGAGCAGTCGGGCGAGCTTGGCACGGCCGTCACCCTGACGGGCGCCGGCGCCAACGGCGAGACGCTGGTGGCCGAGAACGAGACGGCCCTGGACCTCTACTTCTTCAAGCACAACCTGGAGGGATACGACCGTCCCACCCCGAAGCCGGTGGCCCCGGGCTTCACAGTAGGCTGGAAGGACGGCAAGACCTCCATTGAGACGAAGTCGGGGAGGCTGGACATCTCCAACCGCGTGCAGTTCCGCTTCACCCAGGAGCTGCCGGACCAGGGCGACGACGTCGGCTCCTTCCGCATCCGCCGGGCCAAGACCAAGTTCGAGGGCTGGGTCTACACCAAGGACCTCACCTACGAGCTGCAGCTCAACTGGCCCGACACCGCCAACCCGCTCGAGGATGCGAACGTCAACTACGACTTCACCAAGGGCAAGAAGACGTTCCAGCTCAAGGCCGGCCAGTACAAGGTCCCGTTCGGCCGCCAGGAGCTGACCTCCTCGGGCAACCAGCAGTTCGTGGACCGCGCCCTGGTGACCAACCGTTTCGCCCGCGGCCGTGACATCGGCGTTCAAGTCTGGGGCACCCCGGCCGCCGGCAAGCTCGACTGGCGCGTCGGCATCTTCAATGGCAACGGCCGGACGGTCTCGCGCAACGACAACGACGAATACCAGCTCAACGCCCGCCTGACCTTCCAGCCCTTCGGCGACGTCAAGTACTCCGAGGGCGACTTCGAGTCCACCGACCGGCCGCTGTTCGCCATCGCCGCCGAGTACGAGTCCAACGAGCGCCCGGTGGCGGTCGCGGGCACCACGCCGGCGCACAACGTGGACAAGGAGATCGTAGGTGGCGACGTGGTCTTCAAGTTCAAGGGCTTCTCGGTCTTCGCCGCGTACCACGACTCGACCAACGACCGCGACGTGCTGGCCGACTTCGACGACGGCGGCTTCGTGGCCCAAGCCGGCTACTTCGTCATCCCGCAGAAGCTCGAGCTCGCCGCTCGCCTGGCCGAGATCGATCCCAACAACGACCGCGACGACGACGAGCAGCAGGAGCGCGGCATCGCCCTCGGCTGGTTCTTCAACAAGCACGCCCACAAGATCCAGGCCGACTACCGCCAACTCGAGAACGTGGCGACCGACGTCACCAACGACGAGTTCCGCCTCCAGTACCAGATCATCTTCTGAGCCAGCCCTCTGGACGGGAGCCGCGCGGCGCGGCTCCCCTTTTTTACGTTACCCGTTCCAGGATGTGGTACAGCCCGAACTTGGGCAGCCGCAGGAACCCGGACCAGGCCGCGGCGGCGAGGGTCCCCTCGGCGAGCCACTCCCGGAGCCAGTAGCCGGCGTAACCGGGGTGGCGCTGCTTCAGGCCCGCGCCGTTCTCGATTGCCCAGCGCCGGTTGTACCCCTCGTGCACGCCCACCGGCGGCGACAGGACCAGGGGGAGGCCCAGGGCGGCGTAGAAGGTCATCTCGCTCGGCTTGGTCCAGAGGACGTCGCTCCCGGCCAGGAGCCGGTTGAAGGCGGCGTAGTACGCCCCGAAGTCCCGCTCGCAGAGGACGGTCACGCCCGGATGGCCCTCCAGACCGTTCTCCCGGATCCAGCCGGCGAAGCGGCCGGCCACCTCCTGGCGCACCCCCGCGGCCAGGCAGAGGCGCAGGCGGCCCTCCTCGATCGTCGAACGGAGGCTGGCCAGGAGCCGCCGGGCCAGCTCCGCCTGGGCGCCGGCGCCCCCAACGGAGAAAGTTGCGAGCGGCGGCACGCCTTCCTGGTCCGCGGGCAGATCGACTCCAAGAAAGGCGCGGATCTCGTCGTGGGCCTGGGAGCGGAATGCCCGCTTGGGGTCGAGCCGGACCAGGCGCGCGGCGAGGTTGCGCCGCGCCGCGGTCAGGTCCCGGCCGCCGAGGAGGTCGTGCGGCAGGGGGAAGCCGGTCATCTCGATGTGGTCCCGGGCCACGCCGTAGGCTCGCAGGCGCTGGACCGCCCGGCGGCTCGGAGCCAGGTAGACGATCCGGCTCCGCTCCGGCCGCAGCGGCACCCAGGCCCGGTTGATGTCGACATCCGTGACCACGCAGTAGACCCGCTCGCAACCCTGGTGGTCGGCGGCGAGGGCCGGCGCGAAGAAGGTGGTCAGGAGCGGCGCGCCCGTGGACCGGAGATGGTTGATCAGCCCGCGGCCCAGCCCCTTGCGGATGAGGCGGTCCAGCGATCTCGCCTGGAGGGTGGGCGCCGAGAGGTCGCGATAGGGGTAGAGGTGTGGGATCGAGGTCAGGGAGTCCAGGAGCGAGCGCATCGGCGCTCCGACCACCGGAAGCTGAGAGGCCCGGGAGGTGATCTCGTAGAACCGGCGGGAGGCCCGCCACAGGCGCTGCTCGTCGGCCTCCGCCATGGGCGGACGGTCGACGTGGGCCACCCCGGTGCCGAGATGGTCGGCGAGGGCCTTGGCGGCGCGGAGATGGCCGTAGCCCATCTCCACCGAGGCTACGACGGGGCAGTCCTCAGGCGGCAAGGAAAGGAGCGTATCCGAGGAGAGGGGCGCTGTCGACGATCATCCGGGCCGTGAGCCCGGCCAGGGTCCCCACCAGCGTGCCCGCGGCCACGTCCAGAGGATAGTGGGCCCCCAGGTAGACCCGGGAGACCGCGATGCCCGAGGCGAGCGCCAGGGTCAGCGCTCCGAGGCCCATCCCCTCTCCGGCCAGGGCCACGGCGATGCCGAAGGCCGCCGCGGTGTGGCCCGAGGGGAAGGAGAAGGCGTCCGGGTTCTCGGCCAGGGCGGCGAACCCGCCGATGCCGCAGCTCGGCCGGGCGCGGCAGCACAGCCGCTTGAGGACCTGGGAGCCGAGGACCGCAATCGCGGCTCCGAGCCCCAGGAGCCCGGCATAGCGCGGGCCCCGGCCGCCGGAGAGCCCGAGGGCCAGCCCCACCATCACCCAGGTCGAGGTGTCGCCCAGGTGGGTGAGGGTCTTCATCAGGCGGGTCAGCAGGGCCGACTCCCAGCGCCGCACTCCCAGGAGCAGCGCCTGGTCCACGGAGACGACCCGCTTCCAGACCGTCTCCTCCAGGGTGGCCCGCAGGGGGATCACGCCGCCCTCCGCAGGGGCTCCGCCGGCAGCTCCGTTGGGAGAGGGGAGAGCACGCTGCCGGGACCGACCCGCAGGTGGTTCCCGCGCCAGCAGATCGTCTGGCGGAAGGCGCCGGCGATCCAGAGGCCGGCGACGAGCACGTCCTTGACCGGGATCCAGAGCAGCGACTTCACGGGCATGGCGCCACCCCGCAGGCGATGGACCAGGGCCGCGTCCGTCAGAACCTTGAGGGCGATCCCCAGAAGAGCCGGGAGGATGGGTCCAGTGGCGGCTGCCAGGAGCAGCCAGGGGACCGGGTTGAGCAGCGGCTCGCCGAAGAAGGCCGGAGAGAGCCGGCGTCGCATCTGCGCCCAGCGCAGGTGGCGCTCGAGGAAGGCGGAGACCGGCCTGTCCTCGCCGACCACCGGCAGGACATGGGTGGACAGGGCCACCCGCCAGCCGGCCCGGTGGAACGCCTGCCCGAGCACGTAGTCCTCGGCCAGGACGTCGCGGACCGCGCTCCAGCCGCCCAGGGCTTCCAGGTCTCGGCGGCGGAAGAGCATGGACTTGCCTACCACGCAGGGGTGGCCGGCGATCTGGGCGGCGCAGACCGAGGGGGCCACGAAGGTGCACAGGTGGAGGTTGTCGAAGAGCGCCCCGAGGCTCTTCTCGCCCACGCCGGCCAGGATGCTCGCGACGAGGCCGACCTCCCCAGGTATCCCCTCCATCATCTCCGCCACGAGGTCCTGCAGGTAGTCCGGCCGGGCCCGCACGTTCGAGTCGGAGATCAGCAGGTGCTCGTGCCGGGCGTGCCGGGCCAGGGAGGCCAGGTTCGTGACCTTGGGGTTGTAGCCCAGGGGGGCGGCGCCCGCTATGACTGTGATGCGGACCCGGGGAAAGGCCGCGCGCAGCCGGGAGGCCACGGCCAGGGCGGGATCGCCCGGGTCCTCGGTCCCCAGCACCAGCTCGAAGTCGGGATAGTTCTGCTGCGCCAGGGAGGCCAGGTTCTCGTACAGCCCCTCGTCGAGCCCCTTGAGCGGCTTGAGGACGGAGATGGGGGGCAGGCCGCGGGACTCGCGCCCCGGGCGCGGACGCCGCAGCAGCCACAGCGTGGCGCCGGAAGCGGCCAGGGTGAGCAGCAGAGAGATTGCTGCAATGGCGGTGATCAGGTTGAGTAGCATCTCCAAGAGCCTTTTCCTCTCCGCGTACAGAGTGGCGCCCTTGGGTGGCAACGGTGTGTCGTTGCCGTCACAGAGTCGTCAGGGATACCTTCAGGCCTGCGCCGCCTGCTGGTGGCCCATGGAGTGGCGGATGTCGCGGCCCTCGACGTAATAGATGACGTCCTCGGCGATGTTGGTCGCGTGGTCGGCGATGCGCTCCATGTTGCGCGAGATGAGGAGCAGATGCAGGGCGCGGCTGACCGTCTTGGGGTCCTCGATCATGTAGGTCAGCAGCTCGCGGAAGAGCTGCTTGTAGAGGCCGTCGACCGCGTCGTCCGACTGGCAGACCTCGGTGGCCAGGGCCACGTCGCGGTTGACGAAGGCGTCCAGGCTCTTGCGCACCATCGCCTGCACCAGGTTGGAGAGGAGCGGGAGATCGATGTAGGGCTTGAGCGGCGGCTGCTCGTTGAGCTGCTCCACCGACTGGGCGATGTTCACGGCCGAGTCGCCGATCCGCTCGAGGTCGCTGTTGATCTTCATCACCGCCACGATGAAACGCAGGTCGACCGCGGTCGGCTGCCGGCGCACCAGGATGCTGTGGCAGATCTCGTCGATCTCGATTTCCAGGTGGTCGACATCGCTGTCGCTCCGGATGACCTCGGCGCTCAAGTCCGACTTGCGCTCCAGGAGGGACTGCGTGGCGCGCGCGACCATCCCTTCCACCATGCCGCCCATTCTGAGCAGCATCTGCCGGGCGCGGTCCAGCTCCTGATCCAGATGTCGTTCCATAGCTTCAAATCCTTTCCGTACCGATCTTACCCCCTCCCGGTACGGAGGGAAACGGGGGGAGGGCGTCCGCCGTGTGACAAATTGCAGGCGGCGCCGTGACGGCGGTGGGTCGGCCTCAGGCGGTCGGCGCCAGCAGGCGGGCCTCCAGCAGCTCCCCGACCCCCTCTCCCAGCTCCCTGAACACCTTGTTTTCCTTCTTCTGGAGCCGGCGGTAGGCGCTGGCGATGTCCAGGATCAGGATGATCCGGGTGCTGGCGCAGGCCAGCTCCCCGTAGCGATGGGTGCCGATGCGCTCAAAGCCGAGCACGCGGGTGTGGAACAGGTAGGGCGAGTGCGGGTCGTCCTCGAACACGTCGGTCACGAAGTGGGTGTAGCCGCGGGAGACCACCTCCACGATCGCCGCCCGCATGAGCCGCAGGACCACCCGGATGTTGCGGCGCTGCCGGGGGACGATCATGAAGCGGCCGATGTCCACGAAGCGCCCGCGGCGCCGCAGCCCCTCCAGGTCCACGTCGGGCTCCAGGGCGACGCCGAGCTCGGCGGGCATCTCGAGCGGCGGATCGTAGACCAGGCGGATCACACCGGCGGGCTCGCCCCCGACGCTCACGAGGAACCAGGACTGGTCCCGGCGCCCGGCCACGTCGGCCGGGATCTCGGAGTCAGGATCGCGGATCCAGCGCTTCTCCTGCAGGTACACGGCCTCGATGACCGAGAGCGCATCCTCCCGGTCCCGCGGGGTCAGGACCTTCTTGGCCGAGACAGGGCTCCTCATGGATCTCCTCCGATCTGGGGTCTACCGGACAACCGGGCGAGATCGGCCATCACGCGGCGGACGACCCGCCGGGCGAGGACGATCCGCTCGCGAGGACCGAGAGCGGCATGCGCTGCATGGCGCTCCTCCTGGAAAGTCAGGGGCTCGCCGGGGCTCAGCACCGTGCGGCCGAGCCGCGGGGACCTGCCGAGACGTCCGGCCGCGGGGTAGTGGATGCCCACGGGCACCACCGGGACGGACGAGCGCAGCACCAGCTCGCCCAGGCCGCTCCGGCCGCGCAGCAGGCGCTCCGGGTCGCGGTTGCGGGTGCCCTCGGGGAAGATGCCTACCGAGGCCCCGGCCGCCAGCCGCTCCAGGCAGGCATCCAGGACCGGCGCCCGGGAGCGCTCCCGGCGGTGCGCCTCCAGCAGCCGCCAGCGGCTCGGCTTGCGGTAGACAGGGATGACCGCGCCCCGCCGCAGGAGCCAGCCGGCCACGGGGAGGTGCAGGTACATCCAGTCGGCCAGGAAGCAGACCGGCTCGCCCCGGCGCAGCCACATGAGCGCCGAGGGGACCACCACCGCCTCCACCGAGTTGCTGTGGTTGAGGGCGAAGATCGCGGGTCCGGGAAGGGCGATCCGCTCTGCGCGCTCCACCTCGATCCAAGGGCCGAAGGCGAGCATCACCGCCCGCAGCGCGGCCCGGGTCCGCCGGTCCGCCATCCCGGGCAGATCGGTTCTCAGGACCTCGGCGAAGGAGAGAAGAGATGGGGGTGGCACGCCCCCTTTATGTCAGCCGGGGATGGAGGAGCCGTGGCGCAGGAGAGGCGGGGTGGTGACAGCTACCCCAGCGGCAGCCGCACCCGGAACGTCGTGCCCTTGCCGATGCGGCTCTCGACCTCGACCTGGCCGCCGTGGGCCTGGGCCACGTGCTTGACGATTGCGAGCCCCAGACCGGTTCCCCCCTCGTCGCGGGCGCGACCCTTGTCCACCCGGTAGAAGCGCTCGAAGATGCGGGCGAGGGCGTCCTGCGGGATGCCGATGCCGGAGTCGCTGACCTCCAGCTCGGCCAGCTCGGGGGGGCCGTCCGACCGGGAGAGGCGGAGGTTCACGAGCCCGTCCGGACGGTTGTACTTGATCGCATTGTCGAGCAGGTTCAGCACCAGCCGCTCGATGCCGTCCTGGTCGCCAGGGATGGGCGGGATGTTTTCGTCCATGTCCACCTCGATCCGCACCTGGCGCTCGCGGGCGGCGGCGGAGAGCAGCTCGACCGCGTGCTGGATCACCGCCTGGATCTCCACCGGCTCCCGCTCCTCGGGCGACGGCGGCACGCTCTCCAGGCGCGACAGGGTGAGCAGGTCGTCGAGCAGCGCCTGGAGGCGCTGGCACTGCATCAGGATGCGCTCGGTGAAGCGGCGGGCGGTGGGCGGCTCGTCCAGGGCGCCGTCGCGCAGGGTCTCGGCGTAGCCGCGGATCGCGGCGAGCGGGGTCTTGAGCTCGTGCGAGACGTTGGCCACGAAGTCGCGGCGCATGTCGGCCACGCGGGTGAGCTCGGTGGTGTCGCGGGCCACCACGACCGCGCCGCGCTCGCCGCCGGCCAGGGCGGCGCTCGCCAGCAGCAGCGTCCGCCGCTCCGGGGAGAGGGTCTCGATCTCGCCGCTCTGCCCCTCGCCCAGGCGCAGCGTGTCGTCCACGATGCGGGCCAGCCCGGGTTGGCGGATGATCTCCAGAACCGGACGGCCCGTCACATCTTCTTCTCCCAGGTCGAAGAGGCGCCGGAACGCAGGGTTGACCAGCCGGGCGCGGCCGCCGGAGCCTACGACCAGGACCCCTTCGGACATGCTGGAGAGGATTGCCTTGAGATGGTCGCGCTCGTCGCTCACGGCCGCGAACTGGGTCTCGGCGGTCTCGGCGAGACGGTTCAGGGCGAGGGCGAGGGCGGCGAGCTCGTCCTCCTCCGGCACCTGGACGCGGCCCACCACGCGTCCGCCGACCAGGCCCCGCGCCTCGCCGATCATCCGCGTCAGCGGCTGGAAGAGCCGCCGGTCGATCCAGAGGGAGGTGAGCAGGATCGCCACCCCGGCCGCCAGGGCCGCGAGCAGCATGGCCGCGGCGAGGCGGCCGCGCAGCGACTGGAGCTGCGCCAGGGGCTGGGCGAGCCGCAGCACGAACAGCTCGCCCCTGGAGTCGGTGAGCGTGCGGGCGGCGTAGACATAAGTGTCGCCGGTGGTCTCGCTATGGCGCACCGCTGCCCCCTCGCCGCGGGCCAGGGCCTGTTGGACCTCGGGCCGCTCGGCGTGGTTCTCCATGGCCTCGACCTGGCTGCCGGAGCGGGCGCTGTCGGCGATCACGCTGCCGTCGCTGCGGATCAGCGTAACCCTCAGGCCCGACCCGCCGCCGCCGCCAATATCGCGCAACCAACCCTGGAGGTCGGCGCCCGGCTGCACCGCGCGCTCGGCCACGATCGGGGAGAGGAGGCGCAGCGTGTCGAGGAGCTGGGTCGAAGCGCTGCGCTGGAACAGGCCGGGGAGCAGTTGCCAGAGGAGCAGGGACGCGGTGAGCACCGCCGCCAGCGCCGGCCAGAGCGGCGCCAGCCGCAGCTTGGGAGGGAAGCGGAGGCGCAACGCCTCAGGGCCTCAGCCGGTATCCGACGCCGATCACGGTCTCGATGCGGTCGGCCTCCGGCCCGAGCTTGCGGCGCAGCCGGCGGATGTGCGTGTCGACCGTGCGGCTGTCGATGTCCTCGGCGTATCCCCAGACGTCGGAGAGGAGCTGCCCGCGGGTCTGCACCCGGCCGTTGCGCTCCATCAGCAGGCGCAGGAGGCGGAACTCGGTGGCGGTCAGCGGCACCTCCGCGCCCCGCACCCGGAGCTGGTGCCCGGAGATGTCCAGCTCGATGCCGCCGAGCTGGAGCTGGTCGCTGGCCACCTCTTCGTGCTGGATGCGGCGCAGCACCGCCTTGACCCGCAGCACCACCTCGCGCGGACTGAACGGCTTGCTGATGTAGTCGTCCGCCCCGAGCTCCAGACCCACGATGCGGTCCACCTCCTCGCTGCGGGCGGTCAGCATCACGATCGGGAGATGGGAGGTCGCCGGGTCGCGCTTGAGCAGGCGCGTCATCTCCAGGCCGTCGAGCCCCGGCAGCATGAGATCGAGCAGGATGAGGTCGGGGCTCTCCCGGCGCGCGGCCTCCAGACCGGTGTCTCCCCGGTGGGCCAGCTCGACCTGGAACCCCTCCTTTTCGAGGTTGTACTGCAGCACCTCGGCGATATCCGGCTCGTCTTCGATGAGCAGAATCCTTTCCCGTGCCATTTGCGGAGAGGCTAGCACGGAGTTTCCACAGCCCTCTGAGGAAAACCCTGCGGAAAAGGGTCTGGGATGAGCCTCGGACGGCGCTTTCTCCTGTTTGACCAACGTTCTGTGCAACTCACCTAACTCCTTTTCCTTGAGACATTTACCGGATACCTTCTCTTTCGGGAAGAACCCCGTTCAAAAGTATGAACGGATTTCCACATACCCTGTGTGACCAGGGTGTGAGAGGTGTGTTAAATCTCTGTGACGCAGTCATTTAACCCGGTGGTGCAAAAAGGAAACAGGGGGTCCGAAACGGGAGGTTCTTACAAAAGACGGAAGCAAGGCGGTATCAAGTGACGGCCGCTTCCAGCCCCTGGCGCAGGCGCAGGCGGCAGTCGAAAACCCTCTCGAAATAGCCGCCGCGCGCCCGCGCCGCCTCCAGCTCCAGCTCCACGTCGTAGCGCGAGACCACCTCCAGCTTGACCTGCCGCTTGCGCAGCGAGCCGTAGATCTCCTCCACCCGCGAGGCGTGCGTGCGGTCCAGAGAGTCGGCCACGCGCAGCAGGGCGGTGAGCTGGCGGATCGTCCTCTGCTGCCAGGGCTTGAGGGCGGCGAAGGTGGGATGGTCGCGCTTCGGGGTGGGCCCGCGGTGGTAGCGGGCCATGTGAGCGATGATCTCCATCTCGCGCGGGTCGAAGGCGTCGAGGCTGGCGTTGGAGATCAGGTAGAAGGAGTGCTTGTGGTGGTTGCGGTAGTGGATGGAGTAGCCGATGTCGTGGAGCAGGGCGGCGTACTCCAGCCACTCGCGCTCCCGCGAGCCGAGGCCGTGCAGGGAGGCGGTGACGTCGAAGAGGCGGACGGCGAGCCGGGCGCTGTGCAGGCTGTGGCGGTAGACGCTCTCGGTGCGCTCGGCGAGGCGGAGCACCTGCCGGCGCCGGAGGTCCTCGGGCTGGCGTGCCGCGGGGATGGGCTGGCCGAGGGCGGCGAGCACCAGGCCCTCGCGCAACGCCTGGCCGCTCACCTGGAAACGGTCTGCACCTGCGTGGGAGACCAGCTCGTGGAGCAGCACGGCGCCGGCGAGCAGGCTCTCCGAGCGGGGGATGCCGACCGGCGGCAGGTCGGCGATCTCGCGCCGCGGGAGCGGGCGCAGGCGCTCGATGAGCTGCGCCAGGTCCTTGACGCGGATCTCGCGCAGCGCGGCCGAGGCCTCCTTCCAGTCGCGGCCGGCGAAGAAGTCCACGAGGTCGGCGCAGCAGACCGCGGTGCCGGAGGTGGCGACCAGGCGTTCGACAGCGGCTTTGGGGATCTCTTTCTCCAAGCGCTTCTGGATGCGGCGCCGGAGCTTCTCCAGGGAGGCGGCGGTGGGCGGGTCCCCCCGGAGGTCGTTGGCGCAGCGCAGGGAGCCGAGGGCGAGGCTCACCACCTGCTCGACCTCGCCAGCCCGGGTTGAGATCCACTCCGTGCTGCCGCCGCCCACGTCCACGATGGCGGCCGGGCCCTGTCCGAGGTCGACCACCTCGCGCACGGCGCGGTAGATGAGCCGCCCCTCCTCGACCCCGGTGAGGAGCTGGACGTCGAGGCCGGTCTGGGCCTTGACGCGGGTGAGGAAGTCGTCGCCGTTGGCAGCCTCGCGCACGGCGCTCGTGGCCACGGCCACCACCCGCTCGGCCCCCTTGAGGCGGGCGAGCGTGGTCATCTTGACCAGCGTCTCCAGGCCGTCGCGCATGGCGGTCTCGGAGAGCGCGCCCTTGCCGTGGGCGGTCTTGCCCAGGCGGACCATCTCGCGCTCGCGGCCGAGCACCCGGTAACCTCCTCCAATCGCGCCACCAATCGCCCCGGCTGTCTCCGGGGCGATCACGATCATGTGGATGGAGTTCGAGCCGATGTCGATCGCGGCCAGGCGGCCCAGGCCGGCGCGCGCCGCTTCGGGGGGAGCACCGGCTTCCGGAAAGGCGAGGGGCTGCACCACGACCGCCGTCACGCCACGATTCTACGCTCGAATTCGAACGGAACAGTGTCGGGCTCCAGAAAGCGCGTCGCGGCCTGGTCCAGGAGGTCGGCGCCCTTGCTCTGCGCGTGGGCCGAGACCCAGTGCGAGGCAAGGCCCAGCAGGCGGGGATGGACCCAGCTGCCGAGCGGAAGCTGCCGCCGGAAGTACTCGCGCGCGAGGGTGGACAGGCTGAGGGCGAGGCGCACGGCCGAGCCGGTGGTGCCGCCCGCGTCGCAGCGCCCCGTCCGCAGGTGGCCGAGGTACTCCTCGACGGTTGGCGCGGGCCGGGTCGCGGTCCAGGTGGTGCCGAGATAGAGGCCGCCGTGGTCGTCGGAGCCGCCGGTGAAGCTCTTGATCCAGGGCGTGTCGCCCCAGGGCTCGAGCCGGTGGCGTCCGGCCAGCAGGTCGATCATCTCGGGCGAGAGCGAGGTCAGGATCATCCGGGCCAGGCCGTTCAGCCGCCGGTCGTGCATGCCGTTCAGGGTCTCGAAACGGTTGAACAGGACCAGGAGCTTCTCGAAGTGGTCCAGGGTCAGGCGGCCGTTGACCCGGTAGAGAGGATGGGCGACCGAGCAGGCGACGTCCTCGTCGCGGAGGTAGTCGCGCAGCTCGTAGAGGTTGCGCCGCAGCTCCTGGATCTCCCGGTGCTGCCGCTCGTCGATGCCGAAGACAAGGACGTGGACCTCGCAGCGGTCCTCGGGGAGCTCCGCGGTGACCTCGCAGGAGAGGAACGTGCCGGGCAGGTGGGCGATCTCCAGGGCGCCGTCGATCGAGTCATGGTCGCTGATGGTGACGAAGTCCATGCCGCGCTCGCGGCATGTCCGGTAGATCTCCCCGGGCTCCGTGAAGCTCTCGGGGGCTCCGAACTGGCGGAGGATCCATTCGCTCGGGCGGTTCGAGTGCTTGCTGTGGACGTGGAGGTCGGCTCTGACGGTCATGTTGTCAATGTAGGGCCGGGGATCGAGCATTCGGTGACGTATCCGTAGCGAAGTCGTTACGGTAGCCATTTGGGGACGTGGCGCCGAAAATCGCAGCGGCCGGGTCTTCTGGTGCAGGTGGTGGTGCAGGATTTGCATCCTATTTTCGGATGGGAGAGCTATGTATATGCTCTCCAAGAAGGAGATCTGGATGACGGAGCAGTCGATCGGCGAGCTTCTGGAAGACGAAGCGGAGAAGCAGAAGAAGACGCTTCTCATGGCCAACAGGATGATCGACCTGGCCCGCAAGGAGCAGAGGATCTCCGAAGAAGGACTCGATTCCGAATCCGAAAGCACGGGCTCGGCCACCTCGGCCACCTCGGCCACGCCCCTGCCGGACGACCTGCCCTAGCGAATTTGTCACACAGGCGCCGTGGAATCCCCGGTCCCGGGTATGCGAGACTTGAGGACTCGTGCCCGGGGGCGCGCTCCCCCTGCCGGCCTGGAGTTCCGATTCGTGTCCGAGCCCAAGATCATCCTGCCCGCCGACCTGCCGGCCGAGCCTTACGATCCATCCTCCCTGTTCCTCAACCGGGAGCTCTCCTGGCTGGAGTTCAACCTGCGGGTGCTCCATGAGGCCGAAGACCCGTCCAACCCGCTCCTGGAGCGCCTGAAGTTCCTCGCGATCTTCGACAGCAACCTGGACGAGTTCTTCATGAAGCGGGTGGGCGGGCTCAAGCACCAGCTCGCCAGCAACGTCCGCGAGCTGCCGCCGGACAGCCGCACGCCGCGCCAGCAGCTCGCCGAGGTCCACGCCACGGTGCGGCCGATGCTGGAGCGCCAGCGCCGCCTGCTCAACGAGGAGCTGCTGCCTGCCCTGCGGCAGCACGGTCTGGAGATCCTGCGCTGGGACGAGCTGCGGGCGAGCGAGCGCCGCCACCTGGCGGACGAGTTCCGGCGGCGGCTCTTCCCGATCCTGACCCCTTTGGCTGTCGACCCGGCCCACCCCTTCCCCTTCATCTCGAACCTGAGCCTCTCGCTGGCGGTGGCGGTCCGGGAGCCGGGCGAGACCGAGCCCCGCTTCGCCCGCATCAAGGCGCCGCACATCCTGCCGCGCTGGCTGCAGGTGCCGGGCACGCTGCGCTACGTGCCGCTGGAGGAGGTCATCGCGCACAACCTCGACCGCCTGTTCCAGGGCATGGAGATCGTGGAGTCCTACCCCTTCCGGGTGACGCGCAATGCCGACGTGCAGCGCAACGAGGAGGAGGCGGACGACCTGCTGGAGGCGATCCAGGAGGAGCTGCGCGAGCGCCGCTTTGCCACGGTCGTGCGGCTGGAGGTGGCTGCCGGCATGCCCTCCTGGATGCGGGGGCTCCTCTGCGAGCAGCTCGAGATCCAGGAGCTGGAGATCTTCGAGATCGAGGGGTTGTTCGCCCTCAAGGACCTGATGCAGCTCACGAGCGCGCCCCTGCCGTCGCTGCGCTACCGCCCGTGGGCGCCGGTGACGCACCCCCGCCTCCACCCGGCCGAGCCGGGGGAGGAGGTGGACATCTTCGGCGCGATCTGCGGCGGGGACATCCTGGTCCATCACCCCTACGACTCGTTCGCCGCCAGCGTGCAGCGTTTCATCGAGGCCGCGGCGGCCGATCCGGCGGTGCTGGCGGTCAAGCAGACGCTCTACCGCACCTCGGCCGACTCGCCGAACATGCGGGCGCTGATCCGCGCCGCCGAGGACCGCAAGCAGGTCGCGATCACCGTGGAGATCAAGGCGCGCTTCGACGAGGCGGCGAACATCGAGTGGGCCGAGCGGCTGGAGAACGTCGGCGCGCACGTGGCCTATGGGGTCGTGGGCCTCAAGACCCACGCCAAGGTCGCCCTGGTCGTCCGCCAGGAGCGCGACGGGCTGCGCTGCTACACCCACATCGCCACCGGCAACTACAACCCCGAGACGGCCAAGCTCTACACGGACCTGGGGCTGCTCACCAGCAGCGAGGAGATCGCCGACGACGTGGTGCAGCTCTTCAACATGCTGACCGGGTACGTGCACCAGCCGCGGTTCCGGAAGCTCCTGGTGGCGCCGCTCAACATGCGGCAGCGCTTCCTGGAGCTGATCCAGCGCGAGGTGGACCACCACGGGGCCGGGAGCGGCGGGCGGATCGTCGCCAAGATGAACGCCCTCGAGGACAAGCAGATCATCCGGGCGCTCTACGACGCATCGGCAGCCGGGGTGGAGATGGACCTGATCGTGCGCGGCGTCTGCAGGTTGCGCCCGGGGCTGCCCGGCCAGAGCGAGACGATCCGGGTGATCAGCATCGTGGGCCGCTTCCTGGAGCACGCCCGGATCTTCTGCTTCGGCAACGGCGGCCGGCCGGAGTACTTCCTCGGCTCGGCGGACTGGATGTCGCGCAACCTGGACTACCGCGTCGAGGCGATCGTGCCGGTGGAGGAGCCCCGCCTCCAGGAGGAGCTCAAGACGATCCTGGACCTCCAGCTCGCCGACAACGTGAAGGCCTGGGACATGCGGCCGGACGGCAATTACGTCCGGCGCCGTCCCCGCAAGAGCGAGGAGCCGCGCAACAGCCAGGAGCTGCTCATGCAGCGGGCTTTGGAGAGAGCTGGCCGGGGCGGGCCGGTCTGATGCCCCCTCTCCCCCGGCACGGGGGAGAGGGATGGGGAGAGGGGGAACGGGATCAAACCGACCATCTCTCGGCCCCTACGAACCGCGCCAGCCGGTCGAGCGCGGTCTCCAGCTTCTTCCTCCGCGCCTGGCTCTCCCTCACGCCGGGCTCCCACCAGACCTTTCGGACCTCCAGCAGCCCCTGCTCGCGGTGGAGCTTGGGGTCGAGCCTTCCGACCAGGCGCTCGCCTTCGAGGATCGGCAGGACGTAGTAGCCGTAGCGCCGCTGGGGCGCGGGGACGAAGGCCTCGAAGCGGTAGTCGAAGCCGAAGAGGCGGAGAGTCCGGCGGCGGTCGCGCAGGATCGGGTCGAACGGGCTGAGCAGCCGGATGCGCGCCGGGGCCGGAGGGAGGGCGGCGGCCCGGGCCTCCCAATCCGGCACGGCGTAGGCGTTGCGGACGGAGCCGTCCACGGCCTCCACCCGCACGGCCGCGAAGTCTCCTTCGACAGCCGCCCGGGCGCACCAGGCTTTCGCGTCCTCCAGCGGAACCACGCGCCAGAAGCCGGCGATCTCGTCCGGACTGGCGACGCCGAGGCGGTCGAGGGCCGTGCGGCAGGCCCAGTCGAGGTGCTCTTCGGGGTCCGGCTGCGGAGCGGCGTGGGCTTCGGGGAGCACGCGCTCGGCCAGATCGTAGACCTTGTGAAAGTTGACCCGCCCGGCGATCACCGCCTCGCCGGTCCGCCAGAGGTACTCCAAGGCGGCTTTCTCCGGCTTCCAACCCCACCAGGTACGGTCGACGGAGTCGTCGCGGGTGTCCTCGAAGTCCCGCGTCATGAGCGGCCCCTCGCGGGCGAGGCGCTCGCGGACCCCGGCGATGACCGCCATGTAGTCCGGACCGACCCGTTCCAGCCACCAGGGGTGCTCCAGCGCCTTCCGGCGGTAGCTCTCGAAGCGGTAGCGCCAGTGCGGGTACCAGACCGTGGGGATGGCCGAGGCGTCGTGGGTCCAGTGCTCGAAGAGCCGGCGGTCGCGCTCCAGCAGCCGGTCGAACAGCTTCGGCCGGTAGCCCTGGAGGCGGGCGGCCAGGGTCAGGTGGTGGGCCCGCTCGAGGACGTTGATGGAGTCGATCTGGACGAAACCCATGCGCTCGACGAGGTCGTAGACCCGGTCGGCCGTGACCTTGCCCCGGGGATCGTCGAGGAGCCCCTGGGCACCCAGCAGCAGCCGGCGGGCAGTGTCGGCGGGGATGGCTGGGACGAGGGGGAGGGTGGAAGAGGGTTTCGCAGCCATCACTCCTCCGGACTGCCAAACAGGAGCTCGACCAGGGCGCGGTCCTCGCGCCGGCAGAAGACGTGGACGTGGTCTCCGGGGAGGAGCAGCGTGTCTCCCCGGGCGGCGATGAGCTCGTCGCCCCGGACTACCAGAAGGGCCGAGGACTTGGGCGGCATGGGAATGTCCGAGATCGCGGCATGGGCCACGGCCACGGCGGGGTGGATGTAGAAGGACAGGACGTCGCCGTCCAGGTTCTGGGTGGAGCTGATCTCCAGCACGGCGGGGGGCGGAGGGGAGCCGGTCGAAGCCAGTCCGAGCCGGTCGGCCATCCAGCCCACCGTGGCCCCCGGCACGATCGCGCCGACCACCACCACGAAGAAGACCACGTCGAAGAGCCGCTCTCCCCCTCCAACCCCGGAGAGCACGGGGAAGAGCGCCAGCACGATCGGCACGGCTCCGCGCAGCCCCACCCAGCCGATGAAGGCGGACTCGCGCCAGGGGAACCGGAACGGCAGGAGGCAGAGCGTCACCACCAGCGGCCGGACCACGAACGCCAGCAGCAGCGCCACGGCAAGGCCGATGCCCGCGACGGCCCAGAGCCGCGACGGGAAGACGAGCAGGCCGAAGACCAGGAACACGCCGACCTGACCGCACCAGGCAGCCGCGTCGTGGAACCGCACCAGCCCGGACCGGTACGGGATCTCGGCGTTGCCCACCAGCAGGCCCGCCAGGTAGACGGCGAGGAAGCCGCTGCCGTGGAGCAGGGTGGTGAGCCCGAACGTGAGCAGCGCGATGGACAGGGTCAGCACCGGGTAGAGCCCGCTCGCCGGGAGCCGGCTTTCGCGCAGGAGCCGGCTCGACCCCATCCCGATCAAGACCCCGCAGACCGCGCCCACCGCGAGCTGCAACGGGATCTCCAGAAGCATCCAGGGGCTGAGCGGAGTACCTCCCGCGAGGCTATGGGTCAGCTCGGCGGAGAGGATCACGGCCATGGGATCGTTGAGGCCCGACTCCAGCTCCAGCGTCGCTCCCGGCCGCCGCCGGAGCTGCAGGCCGCTGGCGCGCAGCACGGAGAAGACTGCCGCGGCATCGGTGGAAGAGACCACCGCGCCGAGCAGGAAGGCCTCCTTCCAGGGGAACCCCAGGAGGTGGGCTCCGACCGCGACCAGGGCCATGGCGCCCGCCACTCCGGCGGTCGCGAGCACCGAGGCCGGCGCCAGCGCCGCCCGGAACGAGCTCAGGTGGGTGTTCCATCCACCGTCAAAAAGGATGAGCACGAGGGCCAGCGTGCCCAGCCGGAAGGCGAGATGGTGATTCTCGAACTCGATGCCACCGATCCCCTCGGACCCGGCGAGCATGCCGATGCCCAGGAAGAGCAGGAAGACCGGCAGGCCCGCCCGCGCCGAAGCCCGGCTGAACAGGGCGCTGATCCCCAGCAGCAGCCCGAACGTAAGGAGCAGGGTGGCCGTCGTGAAGGGCTCGGACGGCATGGCCCCGGGAAGATATCACCGGGGACCTCACCCCCTGTCCCCCTCTCCCGGCGGGGGTTTGGGTGGGAGATGGGAGAGGGGGACAGGGGGTGAGGTTTCAAACCCCCGGCATCCGGCAAGTCTCCCCCCCCGCCGCCGGCAGGTAGCACTGCTCCACGTAATCCATGACCATGCGGTCCGCGTTGTACCTCCAGGCCAGGGTGCGGATAGCCCTCTTGACTCTGCGGATCCAGCCGCGGGGGATGCCCTCGGCGTCGCGCTCGTAGTAGAGCGGCACCACCTGGCGCTCCAGGACCTCGAAGAGGGCCTCGGCGTCGCGCTCGTCGTGGATGTCCGGGTTGGCGTGCACCTCGCCGTGGCCGATTGCGAAGCCGTTGTGGCCGTCGTAGCCCTCGGCCCACCAGCCGTCCAGGATCGAGCAGTTGAGCACGCCGTTGAGGATGCACTTCTCGCCGCTCGTGCCGGACGCTTCCTGCGGGCGGCGCGGGTTGTTCAGCCAGACGTCCACCCCCTGCACGAGCTGCCGGCCCACGTGCATCGAGTAGTTCTCGACAAACACGATCTTCCCGGCGAAGCGCGGGTCCCTCTCCAGGTTTGCCACCCGCTGGGCCAGGGCCTTGCCCCCAGTATCCCGGGGGTGCGCCTTGCCCGCGAAGACCATCTGGAGCGGACGCTCCGGATGGTTGACCAGGCGGTCCAGGCGGTCGAGGTCCTGGAACAGGATGTCGGCCCTCTTGTAGGTGGCGAAGCGGCGGGCGAAGCCCAGGGTCAGGGCGTCGTCGAGGAGCGGCTGGCGCTCCGGCACGGCCTTTCCCAACCGCTCGCGGCGGTCGGCCAGCCTCCTGCGGACGAAGGTGAACAGCCGCGCCTTGAGCACCTGGTGAACCTCCCAGATCTCGGCGTCGGGGATGAGCTCGATCTTGTCCCACAGCTCCGGCTGCGAGATCGAGTCGAGCCAGCGCGGCCCCAGGTAGTGGGCGAGCAGGCCGTGCATGTCCGCGGCCATCCAGGTGCGCACGTGGACGCCGTTCGTGATGTGGCCGATGGGCACCTCCTCCTCGGGCCGGCCCGGGTAGAGGGAGCTCCACATCCGCCGCGAGACCCGGCCGTGGAGGGCGGACACGCCGTTGGCCCGGCGGCTGAGCTTGAGCGCCAGCACCGTGGGGCAAAAGGTAGCGTTGGCATCGCCCGCCCTCTCCGAGCCGAGGGCCATGACCTCGTTCAGAGGCATGCGCAGACCGGCCGCGAGCGCCTCCAGGTGCCGGGACGCGAGGTCGGGCCGGAAGCGGTCGTGCCCGGCTTCGACTGGAGTGTGGGTCGTGAACACGCTCGCCGCCGCCACGTCGCGCAGGGCATCGGCCGGGTCGAGCCCCTCGCGCTCGACCTTGTGCCTCGCCCACTCGAGCAGGGCAAAGGCCGAGTGCCCCTCGTTCAGGTGGAGGACCGACGGATGGACGCCTACGGCGCCCAGGGCGCGGAAGCCGCCCACGCCGAGCAGGATCTCCTGCTGGATGCGGGTCTCCTGGTCGCCGCCGTAGAGGCGGGCGGTGAGCTCCCGGTCCTCGGGCGAGTTGGCCTCGTCGCGGGCGTCGAGGAGGATCAGGCGGCTGCGCCCCACGCGGACGTGCCAGAGGCGGAGCTGGAGGGTCCGTCCCGGCAGCTCCACGGCCACGCGCACCGGCTCGCCGTCCTTTGTGAGCAGGGGATCGACCGGCAGCTCGGCCGAGCCGATGGGCTCGTAGAGGTCCTGCTGCCAGCCGTTCTCGTCGATGAGCTGGTGGACGTAGCCCTGGTGGTAGAGGAGCCCGACCCCCACCACCGGCACGCCGAGGTCGCTCGTGCTCTTCAGGTGGTCGCCGGCGAGCACGCCCAGGCCGCCGGAGTAGATGGGCAGGGACTGGTGGATACCGAACTCGGCGGAGAAGTAGGCCACGGGGTGGGCCAGGAGCGGACCGGCGTGGGTCGTGCCCCAGCTCTCGGCTCCGCCCAGGTACTGCTGCAGGCGGCGCCAGGACTGGTCGATGCGGGTCTGCATCTCCAGGTCGTTCACCCTGCGGGAGATCTCTTCGTCGGGGACCCTTTGCAGCAGGGCCACGGGGTTGTGGTAGACCACCTTCCAGACCGCGGGGTCGAGCTCGCGGAAGATGGCGCGGATGTCGGGCTGCCAGGACCACCAGAGGTTCCGGGCCAGGTCGCGCAGCTTGCGGGTCGTGTCGGATATCTCGCTCGTCATAAGGCTCCAGATCTTGAATCCGGGGGAAATATATCCCGAGGCCTCCCTGCCCTGCCTCCCGCCCGCAAGGGCGAGCCCCTCGCCCCGGGGGGCGAGCCACAAGTCCCGGAGGGCGAGCCACAAGCCCCGGAGGGCGAGTCACAAGTCCCCGCGGGCGAGAGGCTCATTTCCGGCCCCCGGCGGCATCATCTGGACACGCCGTCCGGCAGCGGCATACTCTAAAAGCATGACCTCTCCTCTGCGGCCCTTCAGCGACCTCGGCTCCGCCTTGCGTCTGCTGCGGGAGAAGGTCGCCGGGCTGACCCAGGTCCAAGTGGCCGAACGCACCGGCATCGCGCAGAACCGCCTCTCCCGCTACGAGAACGGCAGGCAGCTCCCGGACCTGCCGACCCTGGGCCGGCTCCTGGCGTGCTATGGCGCGGACGTGGAGCGGCTCGGGCGAGCGCTCAAGGAAGTTCAAGGCAAGCTGGCCGCCAATACCTCGGGAAGCGATCCCGAGTTCACGGCGAAGGTGCAGGAGGCGCTGGTGCAGCTCGGTTATTCGAAGCCCGGGCCGAAGGATTAGTGTACTGCGCCGGAGAATCGGGGCCTTATTGTGCCTGTCTTCGAGCACGATGTGCCCTGAAGGGGCACCGGCATGTAGCCCCGGGCTTCTGCCCGGGGTTCGGGTCCAAGAGAACCCCGAAGCCCTGAAGGGGCGACGGCGGGGCCAGGGGCGTCAGCCCCG